>Ga0081455_10000011_pt1 | contig 203132 bp, 201 predicted proteins | sample TabmetS3T2R1_FD_70207 | JGI IMG/M metagenome (GOLD analysis project Ga0081455, IMG submission 70207) | Tabebuia heterophylla rhizosphere microbial communities from the University of Puerto Rico - S3T2R1 | ecosystem: Host-associated > Plants > Roots > Rhizosphere ...
GGGGCCGCCGTCACCCCCGGCGAGCCGTTCCCGCATCTGCTTTCCGCTCCACGCAAGACATTCGGTGCCCGAGCAGGGGCGGATCGGCGACCTCTGCGGCCGGAACGGGCGCGCGCACTAAGCCATATCGAGTCCCGCTCGCGGTCGGGCAGCGTGACACCACGCGCGAGATCACCACATTCCGCAAGTCCTCTACAAAGGACAGTGGACCCGGCGAAAGCCGGGCCCACTGGTTTGGCTGCGAAAGACTTACTTGTTGGTCCCCGGCGTGAGCACGCTGTCGATCACGAAGACGGTGGCGTTCTTGGTGGGGATGTTGCCGCACAGTACCTTCGCGCCGTTGACGGTCATGTTGTCCCCGGTGCCCTCGATCTTGATCAGGCCCCCATCTGTGTTCAGGGTCTGCACGGCGCCGGCGGCCTGCAACCCCTTCGCGTCGTAGCGCTGCGGCAGCACGTGGTACTGCAGGATGGGCGCCAGCTGACTCGGGTTCTGCGCGAGCTGCTGGAACTTCGCGTCGCCGAGCTTGCCGAACGCGCTGTCAGCCGGGGCGAACACGGTGATGGCCTGCTGGCTGTTGAGCGTGTCGACCAGGTTCGTGGCCTTGACCGCCGCCACGAGCTTGGTCAGCAGCGGGTTCGTCGAAGCCGCGCTGGCCACCGGCTCCGGCCCCATCGAGTCAAGGCTACCCGGCGCGCTGCCCTGCGGAAGCTGGCTACAGGCCGGACCGAACACGTCGGCGTTGGTGGTCACACCGGTGCCCATGCTCGCGCTGCTCGACATCGGTGGGGCCATCGAGCTCGACGGAGCCATCGCGCTGCTGGTCGAGCCGGACCCTGCGCTGCTGCCGCTACCGCAGGCGGCCACCGAAAGCGCCGCAGCCGCGGTCAGAGCCACACCAGCAATGCGAACGATCTTCACGAGAGATCCTCCTAGGTTGAGCTCACGGAAGGCGACCTGGACGCCGCATCCGTGCTGTCATCAGGTATTCGGAGCGGACGCTGCTCCGGATTGCCGGAGAATTGGCAATTCTCGGGCGGTGCTATTTCGTGGTGAAGGTGATGGTGTGCCAGCCGGTCGCCCCGTCCGGAACGGTCCCGACGCGCTCCTCGGTCTGGGTATAGCCACGGCGGTCCGCGGCCCGGCACGTGACCTGGTGGGGCCCGGGAGGCACCTGGAATTCCGTCCACCACATGCGCCAGGTGTCTACCGAGACCTGCGCCGAGAGAGTGGCCGGCTGCCAGGACCCGTTATCGACACGGACCTCCACCTTGTCGATCCCGGTGTGCTGTGCCCACGCGACACCCGCCACGCGCACGGTCCCGGCGGGCAGGGTCTGGAAACCTTTGGGGGTGTCGATCCGGGACTCCGTCTTGATGGGCGCCTTCTCCGCCCAGCCACGCTCGAGCCAGTACGCCCGGCGCGCCCGCCACGTCGTGACCTCCAAGTCGACCAGCCACTTCGTCGCCGACACATACCCATACAGGCCGGGAAGCACGAGGCGCGCCGGGAAACCGTGCTCCGGCGGTAAAGGCTCCCCGTTCATGCCCAGCGCGAGCATCGCGCCGCGGTCACGATCGAGCGCATCGGTGACCGGAGTTCCGGACGTCCAACCGTCCACACTGGATGAGAACAGCTGCTCCGCGCCAGGTCGTACCCCGGCCTCCTCCAGCAGATCCGCCAGATCGACACCCACGAAGTTGGCCGTCGACACGTACGGTCCGCCGACTTCGTTCGACACGCATGTCATCGTGATCGTTCGCTCGACCAGTGGCCGGTCCCGGATGTCGGAATAGCGGTATCGTTTCTCTCGATCGACCAGGCCGTGGATCCGTAGCGACCAGTCCTCGGCTCGCAGCTGTGGCACTGTCAGCGCTGTGTCGACCCGGTAGAAGTCGGAGTTGGGTGTAAGGAACGGCGGTGTACCCAGCTTTTGGAAGTCCGCGTCGGCCGGGATCGGCGGAGCCGTGCGTGCGGGCACCAGCCTGCCCACGGCGGCCCGGGATGCGGCCGCGTCCCGTGTGGACACCAGTAGCTGGCCGCCGACCCCGGCGGCCACGGAACCGGCGACCACACCCGCGCCGGTCACCAGGAACGAGCGCCGGGACCTGCCGTTCCGACGCACCGCTCTCTCCGCATCCCGTGTACGAGCGGCCCGATGCAGCAGCCGGAACACGGCCACGCCCACCCCCAGGCTCGCCAGCGGCGCGACGATCGCGACCGGGCGCAGATCCGGACGCGCCACCACGGCCACCACTCCGATCAGGCCGAACAAGGCGATCACCGTGGTGCCGGGCCAGGGCGAGCGCCTCGACGCGATCCCCGCCAGCGCGGCGACCACGACCAGGACGGCAGCCATGCCGGACAGAAGAACGAGCTTGTCGTGCGTGCCGAAGGTACGAACGGCGTAGTCCTTCAAGCCGACCGGCGTCAGATCGATCGCCCCGTTGCCCACGGCAAGGTAGGGAGAGGCGTTGACGCTGATTAAGCCCGCGACAAGATGCCCCACCGCCAGCGCAGCCAATAGCGCGAGCACACCCGCCAAGGCGGCCGCCACGAGCCCCAACCTCCTCCGGCCCAAAGGTCCTGTTGTGGTCGTCTCAGCAGCAGCCATACCCGGACTTCGACACCAACGCCGCCCCGTATTGGTCGCCGACAGAGAAAATGATGCTCAACCGGATCAGCGACGGACGGCGACACACACGAGGCAACGCTTGACAATGCCGACGGTGGTGGGTCACACCAGAAGGCGGATCCTCTCCGTCGTGATTCGCACTGGCTCGAGTTGTCGGTGTCTCCCGGCACTGTGACAGCGCGTACCGGAGCGAGCACTGGGCGGTGGCGGGCATGTTGAAGAGCAAGACGTGATGAACCTGCTGAGGATCCTCGTCGCCGCGATCCTCGGGTGGACGCTGCTCAACATGTGGTACGTGCCCACGGTCGGCAAATGCTCCTGCGGCTACACGCCGTGGTTCCTCGGCGCTGGCTAGGCGCACGCCGATGTCCCTGCGGTGTCGCCTTGCCGATGGCGGCGGGGACGACTGCCCGAGCACCCTGGATGAGGCGTGGAACAACGGGTCGCAGGCTGGCGAGCGGTGGAAGGAGATCAAGGGCGAGTACCGCACGACCGGCCTCTACTACGACTCGCACGGTGAGCGGCACAAGTACCAGAGCGGGTGAGGCGAAGGGCGCGGACGCGAGCGTGCCCGCGCGTTGCTGCGGGCGGCCAGCGCGGCGACCGCCCCGGACGGCAGTTACCCGGCGGCTCGTGGTCGCCCGTGGGTGTCGCGGGTGGGGATGCCGCGTTTGCGGAGTTTGGTCAGGACGGTGGTGTGGTCGACGCCCAGGTGTTTGCCAACTCGCGCGAGGGACCAGCCGAGCTTGTAGAGGTGGATGGCGTCGTCGACCTGCTCGGGGGAGAGTCCGCGGCGGCGCATCGGCACATCGTGTCGCTTGAGGATGTTGCTGACCGTCCTCCGTTCGATGCCGAACCGGGTACCCAGCTCGTACGCCGTCGCTCCGGCCTGGTAGCCGGCGACGAGCTCCTGGAGCTGATCGGCATCGAGCTGGCGTGCCCGCCGTGGCTTGGGTCGCTCAACGGGCGCTGGGCCGCATGTGCATGCAGGACAGCTGAGGGAGCCTGACTCGATCGGGTCAGGCGGACTCCACCAGCGGCGGGCCGCGAGTGGCCGACTCCGCAGACCGGATCCGTGCGTACTCAGCAGCGCGCCAGCCGAACTGTCGCCGGAAGACACGGTTCAGATGGGACAAATCGCTGAAGCCCCACTTCGTCGCGAGGTCGGTGAGGGTGACGCGCCCTTGGTTCGCGAGCAGGTCCTCGACGCAAAGCTGCGCCCGCAGAACGGCGGCCTTCTCAACCGCCGAGCGCCGACGCGAGGCGCGCGTACCGAGCCCGCTCCTCCGCCGTCAGCCCGTCGAAACGCTCCGTCACCGCATCGGCGAACCGGGCACGGATTCGTTCCCGCAGCTTCTCCCCCGCTGGTGTCAGCACGACCCTGCTGATGCGGCGATCCTTTTCGTCGGGTTCGCGCGACAACAGTCCGCGCTTCTCCAGGCGGTCGACCATCCCGGTGACGTTCGTCTTGTCGCAGCCCAGCACCGCGGCCAGCTCGCCGAACGACGGGCGCCGGGACAGCGCGCACAGCACCTGCGTCTGCTGGCTCGTCAGCTCGAACTCCCGCGCGATCGCGGCGTAGAGCACGGCGGCCTCGCGGTGCAGAGCCGCGACCGCCACAGCGAGGTCCTCGGGCTTCACCGGGTCAGCATAGTTGATATCCTCAACCAATTGGTCGAGTATCTCGACTATTGACGAAGGGGAGGATCGAGTGCTGAACGGCAAGGTGGCGCTGGTGACCGGCGGTTCCCGGGGCATCGGGCGGGGCATCGCCGAACGACTGGGTACCGAAGGCGCCCGCACGGTGGTCAACTACCGCACGGATGCCGATTCCGCGGCCAAAGTGGTCGCCACCATCGAGAGCACCGGCGGCGAGGCCACGGCGGTCCAGGGCGACGTCGCCGATCCGGCCCAGGTCAGGAGGCTCTTCGACACCACCGAGGAGATCTACGGCGGGCTAGACATCCTGGTCGGCAACGCCGGCATCGCGCGGTTCGGCCCGCTCGCCGAAGCGACCGACGAGGACTTCACTCGCGTGTTCGCGACGAACACCCGGTCGACCTTCACCGCGCTGCGCGAAGCCGCCCGGCGTCTCCGCGACGGCGGGCGGATCGTCGTGATCTCCAGTGGCGTCGCGGTCACCGCACGGCCGAACAGCGGCGTCTACGCGGCCAGCAAGGCGGCCGGTGACCAGCTCGTGCGCGCGGCCGCGAAGGAGCTCGGGCCACGCGGGATCACCGCCAACAGCGTGCTGCCCGGTGCCACTCGCAGCGATGCGCTGGAGGCGGCGATGAGCGCCGAGCGCATGGACGCGACGATCGCGCAGACCCCGCTGGGCCGGCTGGGTGAGCCCTCGGACATCGCCTCGATCGTCGCGTTCCTCGCCTCCGCCGAGAGCAGGTGGATCACCGGGCAGATGATCCACGCCGGCGGCGGGATGTTCTGAGCCTGAGTCCACTTGAGACGACCGACGGGGACTCGGTCGCGCCCGTCACCGGCTCCGAGGAATGTGACGGCCGCGAGGCGCTCCCCTACGCTGGTCGGTGAGCCTGAAATTTCTTACTGGATACCCGGCAACACGGCAGGAAATTGTCGTCATCGAGTGGAACGAGGGGGCCCGATGGGTCGCGTGACTGTGCGACGCCCCGTGCGAAAGCTCACCGGCCACGGGCAGCAGCAGCGCGCCGACCTGCTGGCGGCCGAGGAGCCGCTGGAGCTGCGGGTCGGCGGCAAGTCCCTGGCTGTCACGATGCGCACGCCCGGCCACGACGTCGAGCTGGCGCACGGGTTCCTGCTGTCCGAAGGAGTGATCGGGGCACGTGACGACGTGTTCGCCGCGCGTTACTGCGATGGCGTCGACGAGCAGGGGCGCAACACCTACAACGTCCTCGACGTGACCCTGGCCGACGGCGTCGCACCTCCCGAGACGGGCGTGGAGCGCAACTTCTACACCACGTCGTCGTGCGGCGTGTGCGGAAAGGCGGCGCTCGACGCGGTGAAACTCAAGACCCGGTTCGCGCCCGGGGAATCGGCTTTCGCCGTGACGACCGAAGTGCTCGCCGGGCTGCCGGACACGTTGCGGGCGCAGCAGCGGGTGTTCGCCAGCACCGGCGGGCTGCACGCGGCGGGGTTGTTCCGCGCGGACGGATCGCTCCTGGTCGTGCGGGAGGACGTGGGCAGGCACAACGCCGTCGACAAGGTCCTGGGCTGGGCGCTGCTGGAGGGCCGGGTGCCGCTGGCGGACTGCGGCCTGCTCGTGTCCGGGCGCGCGTCGTTCGAGCTGGTGCAGAAGGCTGCGATGGCGGGGATTCCGTTCCTCGCGGCCGTGTCCGCACCGTCCTCGCTTGCGGTGGAGCTGGCCGAGGAGAACGGGATGACGCTGGTCGGGTTCCTTCGTGGCTCGAGCATGAACCTCTACACCGGTGACCAGCGGGTTCTCGAGCCGGCGGCGGTATGAGCGTCAGATTCGCGGCATGACCTCGGCGGCCAGACGTTCCATCTGCTCGGCCTGGTCGGCGAACGTGGCGAACTGGATCAGCTCCGCGCCCGCGTCGGCGACCTCCCGGACCCCGGCGACGCACTCCTCGGGAGTCCCGGCGACAGCCACGGCCTCCATCCCGCGCCTGCCGTAGATGTAGGCGAGGCCGTCGGCCGCGCGGCGGCGGGCGGCGTCCCCGTCGTCGTCGATCGCGACGTAGATACGCTTGGCGATCCGGAAGTCCGCACGCCCGGCCTCGGCCAGCACGTCGCGCAGCACCTTGACCTGGTCGGCGAAGGCCGCGGTGGTCGAGGACCCGGCGCCGAAGAAGCCGTCGCCGTACTTCACGGCACGTTTGATCGCGTTCGGGTGCCCGCCGCCGAGCCACAGCGGCGGACCCGGCTTCTGGAACGGCTTCGGCTCCATCGAGGCGCCCTCCAGCTGCCAGAACCGGCCGTCGAAGTCGATCTTGTCTTCGGTCCACAGGGCCTTGACCAGCCGGATCCCTTCGGTGAACCGGGCGATGTGCGCGTCGCCGTCGAGGCCGAACGCGGCGAACGGCCGGTTGCGGCCGCCGCTGCCGACGCCGACCTCCAGACGGCCCCGGCTGAGCTGGTCCAGCGTGGCGAGACTGTGGGCGAGGTGCGCGGGGATGTGCAGCGGGGTCACGTAGACCGCACACCCCAGGCGCAGGCGTTCGGTGCAGGCGAACGCGTAGGCCAGGGTCTCGTTCGGCGAGAGGCGCGGGGACGAACCGAGGACCTGCTCCTGGGTCCAGCCGCTCTCGAAGCCGAGTTCTTCGGCGCGTCGCAGGTAGGCGCGGAAGGCGTCCGCATCGAACGTGCGGTCGGCCACGAACTGGGGGATGGAGATCGCGAACCGCATGGGAACGAGATTAGTCGCGGACGTGTATCGGTTGCGGAACTATCCGCGACACGCGTCGCGGTGCTGATGTTGAATGGCGCGCGGGAGGCCCGGGTGAACGAGGACGAAGCGACTGAATCGCGCCGGCGGCCCAGCCGCCGCTCGGTGCTGATCGCCGGTGCTTCGGGCCTCGGAATCGCCGCGTTCACGGCCGGGACCGCCACCGGGGTACTGCCGGTGAGCGAGGCCGTCCAGCGGATGCTGGGCGTGGCGTCCTCGTCCCCGGCGACACAGCTCGGCGTCGCCAAGGTCGAGCGGGTGTGGTCGCGCTACCGCAACCGGATGGTCGACCTGGTGATCCTCCTGCCGTCGAAGTCACCGTCCCCGAACCTGCCGGTCTCGCTGCTGCTGCACGGCCTGCACGGGCGGGCCCGGACGGCGTCGCCCACCGGAACGCTCGCCGAGCTGGCCAGCCAGGTCGCCCGGAAACGGGTCCAGCCCTACGGCTTCGTCGCCGTGGACGGTGGCGACACCTACTGGCACGAGAACGTTCCCGGCGACAATCCGATGGGCATGCTGCTGGAGGAGGTCCCGCAGTGGCTACGGGAACGCGGCCTCGGCGGGCCCGACGGACTGCCGTTCGCCTGCACCGGATTGTCAATGGGCGGTTTCGGCGGCCTGCTGTACGCGCGGCGACGTGCGGAACGCCGTCAGCCGGTGGGCGCGCTGGCCCTGCTGGCCCCGGCGCTCATGCTGTCCTGGACGGAGATGAGCAAGCGGAACGCCTTTCATGACGAGGCGGACTGGGCGTCGATGGACCCGCTGAAGAATATGGCCGCGACAACCGGCGTCCCGACGGCGCTGTGGTGCGGGACAGAAGACTCGTTCATCGACGGCGCCCGGCGCTTCATCGCGGCCACGAAGCCGGAGGTCGGGTACACCGCGAGGGGCAAGCACGGCGACTCGTTCAACCGCACAGTGGTGCCGAGCATGATCAGCTTCCTCGGCCGCCACCGCCCGACTGCCTAGCGGCACTTTTTCGACAAAGTGCCACTAACTTAGGGCGTCGGGGCGGCACTTTTTCGACAAAGTGCCGCCCTGGTCAGCTCACCCAGCGGCCCATCACCGAGACCAGCCACAGCCCGAACAGCGCGGCCGCGAACAGCAGGCACGACCAGCGCAAGACGGGACTGTGCTCGGTGCCCGCCGCACGGACGCGGCGCAGCGCGTAGTACCCGACGCCGAGCACGGGAAGCGGGATCAACGGCCACCCCGATAGCCGCACGGGGGCCGCGACGACGCAGGCCAGCCCCATGAGACTCAGGAACACAAGCATGGCCTTGTACAGCACCGAACTGCTCAGATACGGGGTGAGGATCCGAAACGTCAGATCCGTGATACCGCGCACGTCATCCCGCCCCTCCGGAACGACGGTGTCCCCAGCCTCCTCGGCCGGAGCGGTGCCTTCACCGGCACCAGAACGGGGACCAGCCCCCTCCACGCTCATCCGACTAGCTTAGCGAGCGCGGAGAGGTCCCCTTCACGCAGATCAGGCCGTTTTCTCGCCACGTTCACTGCTGCGGCGCCGGGACGGCTGACGCGACACGATCGTGGGATTGACGTTCTCGCGGACCGTCTGCTCGGTGATGACGACCTTGGCGACGTCGGTGCGGCTCGGGATGTCGTACATCACCGGCTGGAGCACCTCTTCCATGATGGCGCGCAGGCCGCGGGCACCGGTGCCGCGGAGAACCGCCTGGTCGGCGATGGCCTCGAGCGCGGTCTTGGTGAACTCGAGCTCGACATTGTCCATCTCGAAGAGCTTCTTGTACTGCTTCACCAGTGCGTTGCGCGGCTCGGTGAGGATCCGGACCAGCGAGTGCTTGTCCAGGTGCGTCACGTTCGCGACGACCGGCAGACGGCCGATGAACTCCGGGATCAGCCCGAACTTGATCAGGTCCTCGGGCATGGTCTCGGAGAAGACGTCGCTCTCCTCGATCTCGGCCTTCGTGCGGATCTCGGCACCGAAGCCCAGGCCACGCTTGCCGACCCGCTCGTTGATGATCTTCTCCAGGCCCGCGAACGCGCCCGCCACGATAAACAGGACGTTCGTGGTGTCGATCTGGATGAACTCCTGGTGCGGGTGCTTGCGCCCGCCCTGCGGCGGCACCGACGCGGTGGTGCCCTCGAGGATCTTCAACAGCGCCTGCTGCACGCCCTCGCCGGACACGTCGCGCGTGATCGACGGGTTCTCCGACTTGCGGGCGATCTTGTCGACCTCGTCGATGTAGATGATGCCCGTCTCGGCGCGCTTGACGTCGTAGTCGGCCGCTTGGATGAGCTTCAGCAGGATGTTCTCGACGTCCTCACCGACGTACCCCGCCTCGGTGAGCGCCGTGGCGTCCGCGATCGCGAACGGCACGTTGAGCATCTTCGCGAGGGTCTGCGCGAGGTAGGTCTTGCCGCAGCCGGTGGGCCCGAGCAGCAGGATGTTCGACTTGGCGAGCTCGACCGGCTCGTCCTTCGCGTCCTTGGGACCGGTCTTGTCCTCGGACTGGATGCGCTTGTAGTGGTTGTACACCGCCACGGCGAGCGTCCGCTTGGCGTCGCCCTGGCCGATGACGTACTGGTCGAGGAACTCGTGGATGTCGAGCGGCTTGGGCAGCTCGTCGAGCTTGACGTCGCCGGCCTCGGCCAGCTCCTCCTCGATGATCTCGTTGCACAGGTCGATGCACTCATCGCAGATGTAGACGCCAGGTCCGGCGATGAGCTTCTTCACCTGTTTCTGGCTCTTCCCGCAGAAAGAACACTTCAGCAGGTCCCCGCCGTCGCCGATCCGTGCCATGACCGTTGACCTGTTCCCCTCCGGTGCGCCTGCCGGCACACCTGATCGTGTCCTGCCCTCGCCGCCGAGCCAGCGGGAAATTGGCCGCTGCCCCTAGACGGTACCCGCCCGGAGCGCCGCGCGGGAGAACCAGCGGGCGCCGGGCGCCCCGCGACCCTAAACCGCGGGCCGGGGCGCGCCGGGTAGGACACGCACCGGCCCCGCGGCCGGGACTCAGCCGATCTGCGAAGCCTTGCGGTACGGCAGCACCTCGTCGATAATGCCGTACTCCTTGGCCTGGTCGGCCGTCAGAATCTTGTCCCGCTCGATGTCCTCGCGGACCTCGTCCGGGGTCTTGTTCGTGTGCTTGGCCAGGGTGGTCTCCATCAGGCGGCGCACCCGGCCGATCTCGTTGGCCTGGATCTCCAGGTCCGACACCTGACCGTAGGTGCCCTCGGTGGCCGGCTGGTGGATCAGCACGCGGGCGTTGGGCAGCGCGAGCCGCTTGCCCTTGGTGCCCGCCGCCAGCAGGACCGCCGCCGCGGAGGCGGCCTGGCCCAGCGCCACGGTCTGGATGTCCGGACGCACGAACTGCATGGTGTCGTAGATCGCCATCAGCGACGTGAACGAACCACCCGGCGAGTTGATGTAGATCGTGATGTCGCGGTCCGGGTCCTCGTGCTCGAGGTGCAGCAGCTGGGCCATCACGTCGTTGGCCGACGCGTCGTCCACCTGCACGCCGAGGAAGATGACGCGCTCCTCGTACAGCTTGTTGTACGGGTTGGACTCCTTGACCCCGTAGCTCGTGCGCTCCACGTACGAGGGCAGGATGTACCGGGACTGCGGAAGCTGGAAGTTGTTCATGAGAGCTTTCTCCTCATCAGGCCCGGTCAGCGGCTGCCGTTGCTGGACGGAAGCTGGTTCTCCCGGGTGAGGACGTGGTCGACGAAGCCGTACTCCCGCGCCTCCTCGGCGGTGAACCAGCGGTCGCGGTCGCCGTCCCGGATGATCTGCTCGACCGACTGGCCGGTCTGCTCGGCGGTGATCCGGGCCAGCTCCTGCTTCCACTTGCCGAAGACCTCGGCCTGGATGGCGATGTCGGACGCGGTGCCGCCGACACCCGCCGACGGCTGGTGCATCAGGATCCGCGCGTGCGGGAGCGAGTAGCGCTTGCCCGGAGCACCCGAGGACAGCAGGAACTGCCCCATCGAGGCGGCCAGGCCCATCGCGTAGGTCGCCACGTCCGGCTCGATGAGCTGCATCGTGTCGTAGATGGCGAAGCCGGCGGTGACCGAGCCACCCGGCGAGTTGATGTAGAAGCGGATGTCCGACTCGGAGTCCTCCGCGGACAGCAGCAGGAGCTGCGCGGTGATCCGGTTCGCCACCTCGTCGTTGACCTCGGAGCCGAGGACGACGATGCGCTCCTGGAGCAGCCGCTCGTACACCGAGTCGGTCAGATTGAGGCCCGCGGTCGAGCTGCGCGCCTCTGCCTTGTGCTGCGTCACGTCTGCCTACCTTTTCACCGCTGTGGCTCTCCCACCCGGGAGATCCACTGTGCACTGTCGAAGATGCTGAGATCTTGTAACCGACCCTAACGAACTCGGGCGGCCCGGCATGCCCGGTACCGCCCAAGTTCGCTGACAGCTTTATTTCTCGGAAGCGGCCGCGGGTTCCTCGGTGACCTCGGTCTCAGTGGTGGCCGCCGGAGCCTCCTCCTCGTCGCCGAAGAGCTCGCTCAGGTCGAGCTCGGCACCGGAGCCGTCGGTGACCGTGGCCTTGCGCACGATCGAGGCCAGCGCCTTGCCGCGGCGCACGTCGGCGAAGATCGCGGACAGCTGGCCGGACTGCTGGGCCCGCTGCACGTACTCGTCGGGGCTGACGCCGAAGCGCTGGGCCTGGTAGATGATCCGCTCGGTCAGTTCGGCGTCACCCACCTGGACCTCCTCCGCGTCGGCGACGGTGTCCAGCAGCAGCTGGGTGCGCACCGCCTTCTCGGCCTCGGTCCGCAACTCGGCGTGGAACTCCTCGAGGGTCTTGCCCTCGGTCTCCAGCACCTTCGCGAGGTTCTCCTCGCTGTGGTCCAGGTCGTGGATCGCGTCGTGCTTGCGGTTCTCGACCTCGGCCTCGACGACCTTCTCCGGCAGCGGCACCTCGACGGTCTCCAGCAGCTCGTCGAGGATCTTGTCCCGGGCCTGCACGCCCTGCTGGACCTTCTTCATCTTGCCCAGCCGCTCGCGCAGGTCGGCGGTGAGCTCGTCGATGGTGTCGAACTCGCTCGCCAGCTGGGCGAACTCGTCGTCGGCCTCGGGGAGCTCACGCTCCTTGACGCTCTGCACGGTCACCGACACCTCGGCGTCGCGACCCGCGTACTCGCCGGCCACCAGCTGCGTGGTGAAGGTCTTCGTCTCGCCCTCGTTCGCGCCGACGATGGCCTCGTCGATGCCGTCCACCAGCTGGCCCGAACCGATCTCGTAGGACAGGCCGGTGGTCGCGGCCTCCTCGACCTCCTCGCCGTCGACCGTCGCGGACAGGTCGATCGACACGAAGTCGCCGTCCTGGGCGGGGCGCTCGACGCCCTTGAGGGTGCCGAAGCGGGCGCGGAGCTGGTCCAGCTCGGACGCGACCTCCTCGTCGGTCACCTCGACGTCGTCGACGCTGACCGACAGGTCACCGAAGTCGGGGAGGGTGATGTCGGGACGGATGTCCACCTCGGCCGTGAACTCCAGTACCTCACGGTCCTCGAGCTTCGTCACCTCGAAGTCGGGCTGGCCGAGGGTGCGCACCTCGCCGGCCCGGACCGCCTCCAGGTACTTCGCCGGGATGGCCTCGTTGACGACCTCATCGAGCACCGGCGCGCGGCCGATCCGGCTCTCCAGCACGCGAGCGGGCACCTTCCCGGGGCGGAAGCCGGGGATGCGGACCTGCTGGGCGATCTTGGAGTAAGCGCGGTCGAAGTTCGGTTTGAGTTCGTCGAACGGCACCTCGACATTGATCTTGACGCGCGTCGGGCCGAGCTGCTCGACGGTGCTCTTCAACGTGTTCTCCTCGAGCCGTGAAAACCTGGTTTTCGGGTGGTAGCCGACTAGCGGGCACGACGGTGCCCGACAGCCGAGTCTAGGCCAGCGACTTGACAGCAGGGGCCCGGCCCTGCTTGGTCGATGACGCGGTGCCGGCGCGGACTCTCCGTTTACATTTCCCTACTGTTTGTCTACCGTCTTGGTCCACCCGTTCCGCCGTCCTCAGGAGCCCGGTCCGTGACAGCCGATTCGCAGGTCCAGCGGCTTCCGCAGGGTCCCGCGGAGCTCCGGACCCGGCTGCCGGTGGTGGTCGGGCCGACCATTGCGCTGTTCGCCGGCGGATTCGCGCTGTGGGGATGGGCTCTCTGGCTGGCCCTGGTCCGGCACGTACCGGCCTGGGTGACCGTCCCCTTGCACACGCTGGCCGTGGCCGCTCTCGGCACGGTGCTGCACGAGGCCGCGCACCACGCCGCGGGCAGCGTGACCTCGGTGAACGGCGCGCTCGGACGGCTGACCGCGCCGTTCGTGTCGCCGACCGGCGCCTTCCCCGCGGCCCGGTACGTCCACCTGACCCAGCACCGCTCCGGCGCGCCCGAGCACCTGGCGCCGTGGAACACGCGCGGTCCGGCTTGGACGTTGCCGCTGCGCTGGGCCACCGTCGACCTCTGGTACGCGTGGCGCTACCTCAGCACACCTGGGCGGCCGGCCGCGGAGAGCGCGGAGGCGCTCGGGATGCTCGTGTTCCAGCCGTGCGTGCTCGCGGCGGTGGTCGGGACCGGGCACGGGTGGGAGCTGGCGGTGGTCTACCTGCTGCCGCAGCGGCTCGCGCTGACCATGGTGTCGTGGTTGCACGACTGGCGCCCGCGGCGGCGCCGGACCGGCTACCACCGGGTACACGCCGAGCGTCCCGGCCAGCCGTTCTACCGCTACGCCGCGATCCCGGAGCCCCGCGCGGCGGAGCCCGCGACGTCCATAGCGCCGTCCGCGGAGTTCCACCCGCTGACCGTCACCGGCGTGCGGTGGCTGACGGGCGAGGCCGTCGCGGTCACACTCGCGGTGCCACAGCGGCTGCGCGAGGTGTTCCGGTACACGCCGGGGCAACACCTCGTGCTGCGGGCCGAGATCGACGGTGAGCCGGTGGAGCGCAGCTACGCGATCTGCGGTTGCCCGGACGATCCGGAGCTGCGCGTCGCGATCAAACGGGTGCCCGGCGGGCGGTTCTCCGAGTACGCGATGGGGTTGCGGCTCGGCGAGCGGATCCCGGCGCGGCCGCCGTCCGGCACGTTCACACTGCGCTGCGCGCCGCGGCACGTCGTGGCGGTCGCGGCCGGGTCGGGCATCGGCCCGGTGCTGCCGGTCGTGGTGCACCTGCTGCGCAAGTCCCCCCGCAGCCGGGTGAGCCTGCTGTACGTCAACCGCTGTGGGAACGATGCCCTGTTCGCCGAGGAGCTGTCGGAGTACGCGCGGCAGTTCGAGGGGCGCCTGCGGGTGACGCACTACCGCACCGACGAGCGGGACCCGTGCCTGCGGCATTCGCGGAGCGCCCGGCCGTTCGACAGCATCGGGCAGGCGCTGGCGATCTCGTACGAGCGCTATGTGCCGGGCGGGCTGGACTCGGGGCGCATCCGGGCGCTGCTGGAGGCACGGCTGCACCCCGCGAAGGTGGACGAGTGGCTGGTGTGCGCGCCGCCCACGGTGTCCACGCCGGTGCGCGACGCACTGGCCGCCCATGGCGTGCCCGAGCAGGCGGTGCACGTGGAGCACTTCCACCGGCCCTAGCGTTTCACCAGCCGCAGCGCCAGCGTCGGGCAGAGTCGGGCGGCTCGTTCGGCATGCGGGACCAGTGCCGGGGGCAGCTCGGGATCCCGCTGTCGTGGGATGGGATATCCCCAGGGGTCCCGGCCGAGCAGTTCGGGCAGCAACTCGGTGCACAAGCCGCGGCCGTCGCACGCGGTCCAGTCGATGTGCAGGCGCACGCTCATCTCCTCGCGACACAGTCTCCGCGCGCGTGGCGCGCGATTTCGCCGGCGAACGTGGTCAACGTGCTGCGCGCGAACCGCGCCGTGCCGTCGGGGTGGTGGCATGCGCCGCGGCCCTCGACCAGCGCGGCGAGCCGCGCCACGTCAGGCGCCCGGTCCGCGACGCCCGCCGCCACGCCGGCGAGCGTGGCCGCGAGCGCGGGCAACCCGTTGCGGCACGGCCCGCATTGGCCGGCACCCTCCCGCGCCAGGTATGCCGTGATGCGCGCCGCCACCCGCAGGCCGCAGTCCTCTTCCCCGAGGGCCACCACGACGCCGGCCCCCAGCGTCCCCACCGCCACCCGGGACAGCGTCACGTCCGGCGCCATCCACGCGCCGTGGTAGCCACCGACCAGCACCACCCGAAGCCGCCCCGCCGCTCCCCCGGCCTTCTCGAGCAGCATCGGCAACGGCGTGCCGAGCGGTACCTCGTAGACCCCCGGTGAGCGCACCGCTCCGCCGACCGTGGTCAGGAACGTGCCCGGCTCGTCCGGTGTGCCGCGGGATCGGAACCAGCTCGGCCCGTACCGCGCGATCTGCGCGATGTGGGCCAGCGTCTCCACGTTCTGCACCAGATATCCACTGTGGACGGCGGGACGCAGCCGGTCCGTCGGCACCGCCCGGCGCCCCTCGACCGCCGCGAGCACCGCCGACTCCTGCCCGGCCAGGAACGTCTCGGGCGCGACGACGAGCGTCACCGGCCGCGCGTCCCAGCCGCGCCGCTCGGCCAGCGCGGCCTCCACGGCGACCACACTGCGCGGCGAGAGATAGCAGAACACCCGGGCGGCACCGACCGCTTCGGCGACGAGCTGCAACCCGTCCAGGACCAGGTGCGGCGCCGAAGTGAGCAGCGTGTGGTCCTTGCGGCTGGCCGGTTCGCCCTCCGCGCCGTTCGCGATCACGACGCCGCCGGGCCCCATCGCGGCGAGCTTGCGCGCGGTCGGGAACCCCGCTCCCCCACGGCCGGTGAGACCGGCAGCCGCCACATCGGCGACGATCGCCCGTCCCCACGGGACCGGCCCGGTGCGGCGCGCGTGCGTCGCCAGGTCGGGCGCGGCAGCATCGAGCAGCGTCACCGGGCCAGCTCCTTCCGCGTGAACCGCCAGCCCGCGGCACCGGCCACGGTCACCACGCACACCGTCGCCAGCGCGAGGAACCAGGCGCTGGACGCGTCGGTGCCGGTGCCGACGGCGTGCGCCACCGCCAGCGGCCACAGCGCGTAGGCCAGCCAGTGGATCGCGCGCCACACCCGCCTGCCCAACCGGTGCCGCAGCAGACTCGTGACGACCAGCGCCACGATCAGATCGAGCGCGACGGTGCCCAGGCCCTGCCAGAACGGCCGGTAGCCGGCGGCGAACGGCACGACCGCGTCGAAGATCCGCAGTTGCGCGTAGGGGTCGAACATCAGCAGCCCGGCGTGCAGGGCGAGGAACGCGACGGACAGCAGGCTCGCGTTGCGGTGCACCTCGGTGACGGCGAAGCGCGGCAGTCCGCCGATCGGTTCGCCCCGCCGGGTCAGGATCCCGAGCACGACGCTCACAGTCACCAGGACGAGCGCGACCACCCCGCTGCCGCGGCCGAAGTCCCACAACGCTTCGGTGCTCATTCCGGCCATCCGCCGAGCACGCGCACCGCGCCGTCCCGGCCGACCAGCCGGGCGGGCACCCCGAGGCCGCACAACCAGCCGACGGCGTCGTCACCGCGGACGAGGGCGGCCGTGGTGCACGTGTTCGCGTCGACGCAACGGTCGGCCACGACCGCGACGCTGCGCCAGGTCCGCTCGACCGGCAGGCAGGTGCGCGGGTCGAGGACGTGGTGCAGCAACTGTCCGCCGCGGGACCAGCTGCGGCTGCGCGTGCTGGACGTCGCCATCGCCGCGCAGGAGGGCAGCACCACCATGCACGCCGGGTCGTCCGGCTGGTCCTGCACGTGAATGCGCCAGCCGCCCGGCGGTGAGGCGCCCGCGGTCGCGAGGTCACCGCCCAGTTCGACGAGCACGCCGGTGCCGAGCCATCCCGACACATGCCGGGCGGCGCGGTCCGCGGCCAGCGCCTTGGCGGTCGCGCCGAGGTCGACAGACACCCCGGGCGGGACGGACAGCCGGCGGCCCGCCAGCCGGATCCGCCGCCAGCCGGGCGCGGGACGGACCCGGACCGGCACGGCCGGGCCGTCCGCGGGCAGCGCGGGCAGGTCGCGGTCGTACCCGAGCCGCGCCAACGCCTCGCCCAGGGTCGGGTCGACGTCGCCCTGGGTGCGGCGCGCGGCCTCCAGCGCGGCGCCGATCAGCTCGGCGAGCAGCGCGCTGACCTCGATCTCCGTCCCTGCCGCCTGGACGGCCGTGAGCTCGGAGGGCCGGAACCGGCTGCACGCCCGGTCGACCTCCGCCAGCTCACGCTCGACGACGGACCGGGCCTCGGCGAGCGCCGCCGGATCGGTGACGACCACGCGGGCGGTGGTGCTCCAGACCGGCCATTCGGCGGCGACCGTGGCGTCGTCCACGAGGGGCATCACGAACCGCCCGACCGCGCGTGCGCGTGCCCACTCCCCCGCGACAGGTCCCCGCCGCTGAATCCGGGTATCGTCGCATTGTCCGATGTGGACTCATCGGAGGTGGATTCGTCCGCGGTGGTGGTCGTCGCCGGGCTCTGGTGCACGGCTGCGGCGACGACGGTGACCCCGGCGGCTCCCGCGACGGCGAGGCCGACCGTCAGCCAGCCGGCCCGCCGCGCACCGCTCTCCCGGATGCCCATGTCAGTCCTCCATCAGCCCGTGGCCGGGCCGGTCGGTGTTGGTGCGTCGGGAACCAGTTTCGACGGCTCTGCTGTGCGGAATCTGTGCAGCGGGTTAAGGATGTCTGTGCCTCGGCAGACACAGCTCACGCACAGCGACAGCACAAGGACCACACACGATCCGCACGGATCGTCGGGGCCATGAACCTGCCGAACCCGGCCCGCCGGCGGGGGACGCGCGTGCGGCCACTGCGCACGAAGCTGATCGCGGCGGTCGTCGCGCTACTCACGGTCGTGTGCCTGGTGGTCGGCGTGATCAGCGAGTTCGCGCTGAGCAGGTTCCTCACCACGCAGGTTGACGCGCAGGTGCGGGGTGCGGTCGAGCGGACCCGGCATTTCGACGGTCCGCGGGGCGGCGACCCCTTGCACATCCCGGGCACCGCCACCGGCACGCTCTACGCAGAGTTGTCCGGCGGGCAGGTCGTGGCCGCGACCACTCTCGCCCCCGTCCCGGGCTCACCGGAAAACGAGGCACAGGCCCTGCCGGACTCCGACGCCCCGGTCCTGCTGACCGTCCCGGTCGACGGCCGCGCCCACACGATTTCGCTGTCCGGCGGCGACTACCGCGTGATCGCCACCCCGGGCGCCGGCGGCGTGCTGATCCTCGGCCTGCCCATGGAGGCGGCCGAGGACACGCTGCTCACCGTCGGGCTCATCCTCGCCGCGGTGGCCGGGACCGCCGTGCTGGGCGCGGGTTTCGTCGGCGCCGTCGTCGTGCGGCGGACACTTCGCCCGCTCGACCGGGTGGCCGCGGTGGCGTCGAAGGTCACCGAGCTACCACTGGACCGCCGTGACGTCGCCCTTTCCGTGCGGGTGCCGGTGACCGACACCGACCCGTCCACCGAGGTCGGCCAGGTCGGCCACGCGCTGAACCAGATGCTCGTGCACATCGACAAGGCGCTCGAAGCCCGCGCGAACAGCGAGATGCGCGTGCGCCAGTTCGTCGCCGACGCCAGCCATGAGCTGCGCACGCCGCTCGCCGCGATCCGCGGGTACGCCGAGCTGACGCGGCGTGGCGGCGGCCGGGTGCCGCCGGACGTCGCGCATGCGATGCGCCGGGTCGAGTCCGAAGCGGACCGGATGACCGCCCTGGTCGACGACCTCCTGCTGCTCGCCCGTCTGGATGCGGGCCGCCCGCTGGAGGCCGGGGAGGTGGACCTGACGCGGCTGGTCGCCGATGCCGTCGGCGACGCGCACATCACCGGGCCGCGGCACCGGTGGCTGCTCGAACTGCCGCCCGACCCGGTGGTGGTGACCGGCGACGCCCAGCGTTTGCACCAGGTGCTCGGCAACCTGCTCGCGAACGGCCGCACGCACACCCCGCCCGGCACGACGGTGACCACTCGCCTGGCGGTCTCGGACGGCGCCGCGGTTTTGACGGTCGAAGACGACGGTCCCGGCATCGCGCCCGATCTGCTGCCGCATGTCTTCGAACGCTTCGCGCGCGGTGACTCGTCGCGCTCCCGTGCGGCCGGCAGCACCGGTCTCGGCATGGCGATCGTCGCCGCGGTGGTGCACGCGCACCACGGCGCGGTCGGCGTGCGCAGCGGGCCCGGCCGCACCGAGTTCGAGGTCCGGCTGCCGCGCACAGGATTCACACAGGAACGGCACAACGACGACCAAGCTCGGCCGGTCAAGGTGAGATCATGACGGCCCTCGCCGAGCGCGACTCCGCACCCTCGATCCCCGGACCACCCGCCGCCCCGCGCCCGCCCGCCTGGGTGCGCCCGGCGCTGGCCGGGCTGCTCCTCGCCACGGCCGTCCTCTACCTGTGGGGGCTGAGCGCGTCCGGCTGGGCCAACGCGTTCTACTCGGCGGCCGCGCAGGCCGGCGGCGCGAGCTGGAAGGCGTGGTTCTTCGGCTCCAGCGACGCGGCGAACTCCATCACGGTCGACAAGACGCCCGCCGCGCTGTGGGTGATGGGACTGTCGGTGCGGCTGTTCGGGCTCAGCTCGTGGAGCGTTCTGGTGCCACAGGCCCTGATGGGTGTCGGGTCGGTGTGGGCGCTGTTCGCGGCCGTGCGGCGCGTGTCCGGCCCAGCCGCCGGCCTGCTCGCCGGAGCGGTGCTCGCACTGACTCCGGCGGCCGCGCTGATGTTCCGGTTCAACAACCCGGACGCGCTGCTGGTCCTGCTGCTCGTGGTGGGTGCGTACGGCGTGGTGCGGGCGCTGGAGAAGGCGAGTCCGGGGTGGCTCGCGCTGGCCGGGGTCGCGGTCGGGTTCGGCTTCCTGGCGAAGATGCTGCAGGCGTTCCTCGTGGTGCCCGCGTTCGCCGCGGCCTATCTCGTGGCGGCGCCCGTCTCGCTCGGCAAGCGCCTGCTGCATCTGCTCGGCGCGCTGGGCGCGCTGATCGTGTCGGCCGGGTGGTACATCGCGGTCGTCGAACTGTGGCCGGCGTCCGCGCGGCCCTTCATCGGCGGGTCGCAGACCAACAGCATTCTGGAACTGACCCTGGGCTACAACGGCGTCGGCCGGATCACCGGCGACGAGGTCGGCAGCCTCGGCGGCGCGCAGAACGGCGGGAGCTGGGCGCGGCTGTTCGGCAGCGAGATGGCCGGCGGGATCGCCTGGCTGCTGCCCGCCGCCGCGATCGCGATCGGCGCACTGGGCCGGCTCACCTGGCACGCCCCGCGGGCGGACCGTACCCGCGCCGCGACGATCCTGTGGGGCGGCTGGCTGGTCGTCACCGGCGGCGTGTTCAGCTTCATGAACGGGATCGTCCACCCCTACTACACAGTCGCGCTGGCCCCGGCGGTCGGCGCGCTCGTCGGCACCGCGGCGGTCCGGCTCTGGCGGGTACGCACGCATCCGATCGCCTCGGGGCTCCTCGCCAGCGGCATCGTGCTCACCGCGCTGACGGCGTACCTGGTGCTGGCTCGGCAATCCACGTGGCTGCCCTGGCTCAAGTACGTCGTGCTGATGCTCGGGATCGTCGCAGCGGTGACGATCCTGGTCTCCGACCGGTTGCCGCGGGCCGGGGCGCGCGGCGTGGCGGTGCTGACGGTCGTCGCCGTGCTGGCCGGATCCGGCGCGTACACCGTCGCGACCGCGGCGACGCCGCACTCCGGCGCGATCCCCTCGGCCGGGCCGGGCGGCGGGTTCGGCGGATTCCGCGCCGGCGCCGCGCGTTTCGGTGGAATGCGCGGTGGCCGGGTCGGCGGCATCGGCAGCCTCCTCACCACGACCAGGCCGAGCGCGGGGCTGACCGCGCTGTTGCGCGCGGACGCGGAGAACTACACCTGGGTCGCGGCCACCGTCGGCTCCAACCCGGCGGCGAGCTACCAGCTGGCGTCCGGGTTCCCGGTGATGGCCGTGGGCGGGTTCAACGGCACCGATCCCTCGCCCACGCTGGCGCAGTTCCAGCGGGACGTGGCGGACGGGCGGATCCACTACTTCGTCGGCGCGCCCATGCGGATCAACAGCACCGGCGGAAGCGACGTCGCCGAGGAGATCGCGGAGTGGGTCGCGGCCCGCTACACCGCGACGACGGTGGACGGCGTCACGGTCTACGACCTGACGACCGCATAGCGAGAGGTGACGCCCCACGGCTGAGGGCCGGGGGTGAATCACAGGCGGACTTCACAACGATCACAGGCTGAGCACAGGCCCGGCGCCGAGAGTGGAGGTATAACGGCACGAAGGAGGCCACCATGCATCGCCTCACGACCGGCCCCGTGTGGGGCACCGCCACCGCCCGTGGCCCGCGCTCGGTGAACGCCGACGCCACCGCCGCGTACGCCGACCCGAGCACCGGGGAGGTCGTGTTCGCCCTGGCCGACGGCGTCGGGGACGCGCGATCCGCGGTGCGGGCCGCCCAGATCGCCGTGTCGATCGCGGTCCAGGTGCCGGCCTCGCAGGGGCCTTCGGCGGCGCTGGCGGCCGCCCAGCGGGCCGTGCGAGCCGACTCCGGCGGGGGCGACTGCGTGTTGGTGGTCGCGATGCCCTTCGACGGTGGTTACCGCGTGGGCTGGGTCGGGGACGTGCGGGCCTACGCGTGGGACGGCGGCTCACTGCGGCAGCTGACCAGGGACCACACGGTCGCGCAGTACTTCCGCGATCGCGGCCACGTGCCCACCCCGGCGATGGATCACCTGGTCACGACCAGTGTGCGGACAGCGCGGCCGGAGGAGTTCGGCTCCGCGGAGGCCGTGCGCCCCGCCGGGCTCCTGCTGACCAGCGACGGCGTGCACAAGCGACTGGCCCGCGCCACGATGGCCGAGCTGCTGCGCCTGCCGTCGAACAGCGCGCAGGCACTGGTCGACGCGGCACTGGCGGCGGGCGGTCACGACAACGCGACCGCCCTGATGGCCGAGTTGGCGCCGCGCTTACCGGACCTGACGACCACCCCGCTGCCCACCGTCACCTCCGCTTGACCGAACGGTTCCTACCCGCCCGGCGGTCCGATGTGGACGACCTTCACCACGGTAATCTCGTCCAGCAACTCGGGCCCGTACCCGAAACCCGCACCGCTGACCGTCCGCGGCTGGGCCGCGCCGGCGGGTGCGCCGCCGAAGACGTTGTTCCCCTTCACCGTCCCGACGGGCAGCTCGCGCCACGCCCGCGGCGCGTGCGCCATCGAGTCGGTCAGCACCGTCGCCGTCAGGCCGTACCGGTCGTCGGCCGCCTCCTCCAGTGCGGCGTCGAAATCGCCGACCACCCGCACGGGCGCGCCCGGCCCGTCCGGCAGGGAACCGCCGGCCAGCACCTCGGCGCCCTGCTCGACGGCGTCCCGGACGTGCTCGTGCACGTGCGCGCGCTGACGTTCGTCCACCAACGGACCCATCGGGACCTCGGCCGGGCGCTTGCGGGCGTCCGCGGTCAGCGCGTCGAGGAACTCCGGCGCGATGTCCCGGTGCACGTAGATCCGTTCCACCGACACACAGATCTGTCCCGCGTTACCGAACGCCCCCAGGGCGGCCTGGGTCGCGGCCCATCGCGGTCGACGCCCGAGTCGACGATCAGCGGGTCGTTCCCGCCGTTCTCCAGCAGGACCTTCGCCCGGTTCCGAGCCGCCGCCGAGGCCACCTGCCGGCCGGTCGCGGTGCTACCGACGTGCGCGATCAGGTCGACCTCCGGATGCCGGGCGAGCGCGGCCCCTACCCGTCCGTCACCGTCGAGGCAGGTCAGCACCTGCGCGGGTAGGTGCCGGGCCATCAACTCGGTGAGCAGCCGCCCGACGTCCGGACACCGCTCGCTCGGCTTGTGCACGACGACGTGGCCGGTCGCGAGCGCCGCGCCGAGCAGCCCGCACGCGACCGCGACCGGGTGCTCCAGCGTCCCGGCTCCGGCGAGAACACCGCCGCGGGCCTCATCGAGCAGCTTGTCGGTCTCGCGGTTGTTCATCGCGGCCAACGCCTCCGCACGCTCGGCCGCGGGTGTGCGCGCCCATTCCGCGAAGGCCGCGCGCGCCCGTTCACCGCACGGGCGGCGTCCTCCTCGGTGGCGGTCGTGACGCGTCCCACCAGCTCAACCGCTGGCCGGGTCGCGCACCTCGATGGCACCCGGCGCGTCCGCCCGGGTCATCAGCTCACTCATCGCACCTCCTGTTCGCGGTGCGAGCACCCCTGCTTCTCCGCCCCGACACCCGGCCGGTCAGCGTTGCGCGATCTGCTGCGCCTTGGCGTAGGCCAGCTGCAGGAAGTCGGCCGCGGTCAGCGCCGACAACCCGGCCGTGACGAGCCGCGTGGCGCGGGGCGCGAAGACGTGACCGATCGTGAACGTGGTCACGACCCACATGTCGAGGCAGAAGGGGCAGACGATCAGCTCACCGACGCTGTGCCGGAGACCGGTGGGCTTGGGCACCTCTTCCATGACCTCCGCGGGACCGCCCGTTTGGGAGTATCGGGTGAAGGGGGCGCGCAGCGGACTGGTGACCGCGTCCTTGCTGAGGGTGCGCGCGAGCTTGTGAGTACCCATGGCCATCAGCGCGATATCGGAAACCCGCAGGTCGCGCGGTAGTTTCCGGCCGGTGACCAGCGTCGCGACCGCCGCTGCCGCCACGAGCGAGGTGTAGACGAGCATGACGACCAGATAGCCGCCCAGCGGACGGTCGTTGGGCCCCCGGTAGGCCTCGGCCTGGGCGCGACCCGCAGCGGCGAGGTCTCGGAGTCCGGCGTGTTGCGCCATACGCTCTCCTGATACTCGGCTGTTCGTGCGGCCACCGGGTACCCCAGGCGTGCGCGGACAACCGCCTCGCCGCGAAGGAGGAGAAATGCCCCAGCACAAGTACCTCTTTCGCCGCGCGACGCCCGAGGACGCCGACGCGATCCGTGATCTGGTCCACGCCGCCTACGCCAAGTGGGTCGATCTCATCCACCGCGAACCCCTCCCGATGCGGACCGACTACCGGCAAGCCGTGACCGCGCACCAGATCGACCTGCTCTACGACGACAACGATCTGGTCGCCCTGATCGAGATGATCCCCGCGGTGGACCACCTGCTGATCGAGAACGTCGCGGTGCGGCCGTCCGCGCAGGGCGCGGGCTACGGGCGGCTGCTCATGCGCCACGCGGATCTGCTGGCCCAGTCGATGGGCCTGCCCGGGGTCCGGCTCTACACCAACGCGTTGTTCACCGAGAACATCCGCTTCTACCGGCGACTGGGATACCGGGTGGACCGTGAGGAGCCGTTCCTCGGCGGTGCGGTGGTGCACATGAGCAAGACGGTCTGAGCCGCTCACTTGTCCTTGTGCGGCTTCTTCTCCTTGGCCTTGCCCTTCCCGGGGTTGACCGGTGCGGTCCCGCGCGTCACCTCGGGGCCCGCCGGGGCCGCGTTCGCGATGGGCGCCGGAGCGTCACTCGTGATCGGCGGGGCGGCGGTGGACGTCGTCGCGGGTGGGGCGGGCGCGGGCACGAGGGCCGGGGCTTCGGTGGTCGAGCCGTTCACGAGCGCCAACGACAACGCGGTTGCGACGGCCGTCGCGCCGAACCCGGCCGCAATCCGCAACCGGCGACGCGGCCGCACCGGGATCAGCGTGCCCCCGTTGAGAACCGCCGCGACCTCATGCGCGGGCGGCCGCGCCTGGGGATCGCGATCTCCCATGCGCCGCAACAGGTTCCCCAAGCCCGGTGGCAGTCCCTCCGGCACCGTCGGCGGGCGCAGGATCCGCGCCACGGCCGACTCGGTCAGCGATCCGGGATACTCGCGCTGCCCGGACAGGCATTCCAGCAGCACCAGGCCCAGCGAGTAGACGTCCGCGGCGGGCCCGACCCGGTCGCCGCGAACCTGCTCGGGTGCCATGTACGCCGCGGTACCCACGACGGTCCCGGTCGCCGTACAGCGCGTGCTGTCCTGGCCCTGCGCGATGCCGAAATCGCCGAGAACCGCGCCGTCGGCCGCGAGCAGAATGTTCGCGGGCTTGACGTCCCGGTGCGTGATCCCCGCGCGGTGCACGTGAGCCAGCGCGTCCGCCAGCCGCGCCCCCAGCTCGATCGTTTCGTCCACCGGCAGCGGCCCTTCGGCGATGCGGTCGGCCAGGGTCGGGCCGTGCACGAGCCGCATCACCAGGAACGCCCGTCCCTCCCGCACGCCCGAGTCGTACAGCGGCACCAGACCGGGGTGCCGCAGGCGGTCCAGGATGCGGAACTCCTGCGCCTGCCGTCGCCGCTGCGACGGTGTCGCGTTCGCGTGGAACACCTTGACCGCGACCTCGCGGCCGGCGACGCCGTCCCAGGCGCGGTGCACATCGGCGCTGCTGCCACCGCCGATCCGCTCCCCCATCCGGTACCGCTCGCCCAGGTCCACACGGAATCGCTACCCCTGCCAGGGTGGTGGCAAACGCGCCAGGGCTGGCCCCGCGAACCCGCATCGGCCAGAGTGGTGCCCATGAGCAGCGCAGAGGTGCGGGACGGCGTGTCGTTGACGAACCTCGACCAGTCACTGTTCGCCGACGCCGGCGCCACGAAGCGCGACCTCGTCGACTACCTCGACGCGGTCAGCGACCGGATGATCCCGGTCCTGCGGGACCGGCCGCTGTCGGTGATCCGGGTATTGCGCGGCCAGGACCCGTTCATGCAGAAGAACCTGCCGAAGTACACCCCGGAGTGGGTGCCGCGGGTGAGCATGTGGGCCGAGAGCTCGCACCGGCAGGTTTCCTACGCGCTGTGCAACGACCGCCGCACACTCCTGTGGTTCGGCAACCAGCGCGCGATCGAGTACCACCCGACGCTGGGCCGAGCGGAGCACCTCCACCTGCCCACCCATCTGGTGCTGGACCTGGACCCGCCCGAGGGGTCGGCGGCCTTCGGTCTCGCCGTGCGCGCGGCACATCTGGTGCGGGAGGCGCTGACCGACTGCGGACTGGAAGGTGCGGTGAAGACGAGCGGCGCCAAGGGTGTGCACGTCTTCGTGCCCGTCCGAGGGGCCGACGCGGAGCAGGCCGCGGCGGCCACCCGCGCGCTCGCCGCCCGCGCCGAGAAGCTGGACCCCGGCCTCGCCACGACGGCGTTCATCCGGGAGGACCGCGGCGGCAAGGTCTTCCTCGACTCGACCCGGGCCGGCGGCGCGACCGTCGTGGCGGTCTACAGCCCGCGGGCGCGTCCCGGTCTGCCGGTGTCGTTCCCGGTCGCGTGGAGTGACCTCGACACCGTGCAGCCGGCCGACTTCGTCCTGCGCGAGGCCCTCCGCCTGCTGGGCGACGCGGACCCGTGGGCCGAGTCCCAGCCGGCGCCGCAGGAGCTGCCCGCGGACCTGATCGAGCACGGCCGCACCATCCCGATCGCCCGGGTCCAGGCGATGCACGAGGGCAAACGCCGCGCCCGCGCCCGCCGCGAGAAGGGCTCCTAGTCGCGCGAAATCACCGGCCGACGGCCCCGCCGCACCTGCTCCACCAGCGCGATGAGTACTTCCTTCGCCGAGGTGCGATCCCGTGCGTCGCACAGGACCACCGGAATCCCGGGGTCGAGGTCCAGCGCCGCCGCGACCTGATCGGCCCGGTACCGCCGGGACCCCGCGAAGCAGTTCACCGCGACCACGAACGGCATCTCGCGGCGCTCGAAGTAGTCGACCGCGGGGAAGCAGTCCTCGAGCCGGCGCGTGTCGGCGATGACGACAGCGCCGAGCGCGCCTTCGGCGATGTCGTCCCAGAAGAACCAGAACCGGTCCTGCCCGGGGGTGCCGAACAAATACAGCGCGAGGCGGTCGTCGAACGTGATCCGCCCGAAGTCGATCGCGACGGTGGTCGTCGTCTTCTGCTCCACGCCCTCGGCGTTGTCGACCGCGGCACCGACCTCGGTCAGGTACTCCTCCGTGCGCAGCGGCTGGATTTCGCTGACGGCGCCCACCATCGTGGTCTTGCCCGCGCCGAACCCACCCGCGATGAGGATCTTCAGAGCAGTAAAAGGTTTTGCCGGCGCAGGCGGAAGTTCAGAGCGCACGGAGTCCATTGAGTACTTCCCTCAGAATGCGGTCGTTGGGCAGGCTGGCCGGTGGCGTCGGGCGGGTCACCTCGATGTGCCCGCCGTGCTGGAGGTCCGCCAGCAGCACCCGCGTCACGTTGAGCGGGAGGTTCGCGCGGGCGGACACCTCCGCCACCGAGAGCGTGTGCGCCTGGCACAGCTGGAGGATCGCCGCCTGCTCCGGGCTCAGCGTGAGGTCGTGCTCCGGCCGGGTCCGGGCCGCGACGAGCGCGATGATGTCGAGAAACTCCCCTGCCGGCCGCGCTCGTCCCCTGGTCAGCGCATAGAGGCGGACCATCGGGCCGGACTCGTCGGCGTACCAGTCGCTCATGTTCCTGTCCGGTCGAGCCGGGGAGCCGTGTACATGTGCTCACCGACCTGCGAGACCAGCCTCGCCATTTCGTAGGCGACCAGGCCGATATCGGTGCCCGCCTCGGCGAACACGGACAGGCACGTCCCGCCGCCCGCCGCGATGACGAACAGGAAACCGCCGTCCAGCTCGACCATCGTCTGCCGGACCGCGCCGGCGTCGAACTGCCGGCCCGCGCCCTTCGCGAGACTGTTCAGCGCCGACGAGACGGCGGCAAGGTGCTCGCTCTCCTCGCGGGTCATCCCGGTCGACGTGGCCATCGCCAGCCCGTCGTTCGACAGCAGCAGCGCGTTGCGGACCCGGGGCGCGTTTCCAACCAGTTCGTCCAGGAGCCAGGAGAGCTCTCGGCTGTTCTCGGTGACGTCCACCGTCTACCCCTCTCGTCGTTATCCGTTGCGTCCGCGGGTGAATCCCTGCTGCAGGGCGGACATGGTGGCGCGCGCATCCTCGGGCGACGTTGTTGGGGGCACGGCTTCCTCGCGCGCGGCGGCGTCGAGCTCACGCAACCCGGCTACCAGGTGCGACTGCCGTTTCCGGCGGGGCAGGCCGCCGGTGAGGTCGTCCTCGACCGGCACCGGAACCGCCTCGGGCCGCGGCGCGGGCGCCGCCGGAACCGCCTCGGGCCGTGGCGCGGGCGTCGGCGCCGGGGGCCGGGCCGGCGGACGATGCCGCCCGGGGTCCCGGTCCCGGGTGGCCGCCGTCCGGCGCGGGGCCGGGCGGGGCCGCGCCACCGGGGCATCCTCCTCGGCGGGCGCCGGTTCCGCGCGCGCGAGCAGCGCGGTGGGCAACAGCACCACGGCGGTGGTGCCGCCGTAGGCCGACCGCCGCAGCGTCACGGTGATGCCCTGGCGCCGCGCGAGGCGGCTGATGACGTAGAACCCGAGTTGCTCGCCGTCGAACAGGTCGAGCTGGTGCGCCTCGGCGATGCGCCGGTTGGCCTCGTCCAGTCGCTCGGGTCCCATGCCCAGCCCGCGGTCCTCGATCTCCACCACGAACCCGGCGCCGACCGCGTCGCCGTGCACGAGCACCGTGGTGTTCGGGGGCGAGAACGAGGTGGCGTTCTCGACCAGTTCGGCGATCATGTGGGTGAGGTCGGCGACGGCGGCGCCCTGGATGCCGACGTCGGCCATCCGGTGCACCTCGACCCGCTGGAACTCCTCGACCTCGGCGACGGCGGCCCGGACGACGGTCATCAGCGGCACGGGTTTGCTCCAGACCCGGCCGGGGGCGGCGCCGGACATGATGATCAGTCCTTCCGCGTGACGGCGCATGCGCGCGGCGAGGTGGTCGAGGCGGAACAGGTCTTCCAGCTCGCCCGGTTCCTCGGTGCGGCGCTCCATGGTGTCGAGCAGGCTGAGCTGGCGGTGCACCAGTGACTGGCTGCGCCGGGCCAGCGTCACGAAGACGCCGGACACACCGGTGAGCAGCTCCGCGCGTTCCGCGGCGGCGGTCAGCGCCGCGCGTTGCACCGCATTGAGGGCCGCACCGACCTGCCCGACCTCGCCGTCGCTGGACGGCACCACGGGAACGTCGGCGTCCACGTCGATCTTTTCCCCCGCCCGGAGCCTGCGCATGGCGCGCGGGAGCCGGCGGTTGGCGAGTTCGAGGGCGGAGTCGCGCAGGCCGACGAGTTCGACGACCAGGCCGCGGCCGATCCGCACGGAAATCAGCAGCGCGAGCAGCACCGCGCCGAGGCCGAGCAGCACGATGATCGCGCTCTCGGTCAGGGCCGAGGCGCCCGCGGACTCCGCCTGGGCGGCGGCGTCGGTGACCGCGGCCGAGCGGACGGCCGCGAGGTCCCGCGTCACGGCGTCGAGCGTGGCGGCCCAGCGACCGGAAGTGACGGCCGCAGCCAGGGCGCGGCCGGCCGTGTCGAGCTGGACCGTGTTCTGCAAGTCGGCGAGTGCTCGGTAGGAGTCGCTGCGCAGCACGGCGTTGAAGGCGTCCTGCTGGGCCGTCGGCAGGTCGGAGAGCAGGCCGGTGGTCAGGACACGCTGCCCGCCGAGGGCGTCGGCGAAGGCGCGGTAGGTCTCGGGGTTCCCCCGGTCGGCGGCCGCGGCCAGTGCCGCGGCATCCTGACGGGCGAGCATTTCGCCGATCCGGCCGAGCGGCGGAACGGCCTCGGCCACGGGAATGTTGTGCACGCCGGCCAGCGCGGTCTCGACGGCGAACGCGCTGTCGATCGCTGACGAGTAGGCATCGAAGGTGTCCCGCCAGGCGGCCTGCCGGGCGGTCACCGCGGCCTGTCCGTCACCGAGCCCGTTCACGTCCTGGATGAGGTCGCCCAGGCGCCGGTCCAGGTCGGGCGCGATCCCGGCGAGGTCGGAGGTGACCAGCGTCACTCCGCTCTGGAGCGCCGCGAGCGCGGCCCGGGTCTGGGCATAGCGCTGGTCGAGCGACGGCGCATCACCGGCACCGGCGAGGTACCTGGCCACGGCCGCCCGTTCGGCCTGCAGGCCGGTCACGAGGTCGCTGACCGGCATGGTCAGGTGCGTGTCGAGTTGTTCGACCTGCCGCTGGTTCCACGCGCTCCGCACTGCCGAGACGGTGGCCAGTCCCCACAGGACCATCAGGGAGACCACAGGCACCATGAGCAGGGCGACGATCTTGGCCCGGACGGACCGGGGCTTCAGCCGGTCGAGGAATCCCGGTGCCGGGGAGATCCGGGCATGCGTTTCTGGGCGCACGGACATGTGGTGGACTCCAAATTGCGGAATTCGAGGCGTATTTCTCAGACCGGCAGTTCCGTGGTTTTCTGCGGTCCCGGAGAAAGCGCGACGAACGCGGAGGTCAGAAAGAGGTAGGAACCCAGCACGACGGTGAGCGGGAACACGAACTGCATCGGCGTGGCGCCACCCGCCACCGAATGTCCGGCGTGCACCTGGACGTTCACGGCGGCCATTCCGGTGTAGTGCATGGCGCTGACCGCGACACCCATCACGAGGGACGCACCGACCGCGGCGGCCTTGCCGTGGATGTTCAGGGTGGCCCAGAGCGCGGCGGTGGCGGCGGCGACGGCGATCGCGACCGAGAGCGTGACGACGCCGACGTCGTAGGAGACCTCACCGGACAACCGCATGGCGGCCATGCCGATGTAGTGCATCGCGGCGACGCCGAGCCCAGCGACCACGCCGCCCACCAGAATGGACAGAGTGCGGGAGGACAGGTACCCGACGGCGAACACGCCGATCCCGACGACGGCGATGGCGACCAGGAGGCTGAGGACGGTGAGTGGTACGTCGTACCGGATTTCGGTGCCCGTGACGCCGAACCCCATCATCGCGATGAAGTGCATGGTCCAGATCCCCGTGCCGAGTGCCATCGCGCCGTTGACCAACCAGTTACGGCGGGCCCGGCCGGTCGCGGAAAGCGCTCTCACCATGCACCGGAGCCCCAGCGCGCTTCCCACGCACGCCATGACGTAGGACAGAACGGGCGTGATCCAACCGAACGTCAATTCCGTCATCGAGCCCATTCTGTCCTTCGTTCACCGTTGGAAAGCATCACCCCCGCGACCTTGCTGGAGGACCTTAAGTGACGAGGGACGGGATCTCAACAATACTGTGAAGTAGGTTGTGCAGGGTTAACGAGTCACCCCAGCCGACGGCTATTAGTCCATGGTCAACACGACGTCCGTTGAACACAATTACGATATTCGTGACGGAAAATACGTGCACTGGGCGCCCCTGGTGTGAACCCGGCGGAGGCGCCGCTCGGCACAGCCGGGACGGACCGGTCGTCGCCCAGTGACGAATGTCGCGCCGGACCCGCTTCCGCAACGTTCACACGCCCGGAGCAACAACACAGTGCGACAGCCACGTCTGACAGCCCTCCGGCGGCGCGTCGCCGGAGGGCCGTCGGACCTAGGAGGCGAAGGGCACGCGGGTCCAGGTCAGGACCTGCGGGCCCGGTGCGTGCACGGTGACGCGAAGGTAGTTGTTCACGCCGGTGGAACCGTCGACGGTGACTCGGGAAAGGTTGGGCACGGGCTGGTCGATGCCGTAGAACGACAACCACTTGGAGCCCGCGGCGAGCGGCTGGTCGGCGTCGTAGACGTGGCTGTCGCCGTTGAAGAGGTAGACCGGTCCGTCGAAGGCGGCGGATTCCCGGGCGAGCGCGGCGACGATCGGCTGGAAGCCGTAGTAGTCGGCGAGCTTCGGGTCCGTCACCGTCGGGTCGAACATGTCCGCCTGCAGCAGAACGGTCACGGCCTTGTCGTGGCGCCGGCGTGCGTCGGCGAAGGTGTCGCGGATCTCCTGGAGCACCGCCGAGGTACGGGCGAGCACCTCGGCCGTCTGCTCCGGAGTGGGCGCGGAGTTCCCCGTCCACGGCGCGAGACTGTCGTTGCTTCCGACGACATCGGCGGCGACGAAGGCAACGCCGGCGCGTTCCCAGCGGACGTTCTCCGGGATGCCCAGGTCAGCCTGCGCGGTCACCGGCACGCTGTTCTTGCCGAGCGTGCGGCCCGGCTGCGGGAAGAACACCTGACGGATCTTGGCTAGCCGTTCCAGCGGGTTGTAGCCACCGTTGTTGGGGCGGTGACAGTCGGTCCACTCGTTGTCGCCCACCGTGTAGACGAGGGGGTCGGCGAACTGGTCGAAGTCCGATTTGATCATCTGGAAGTACTCGTCGCTGCATACCGTCGAGCCGTTCTTGATGTCACCGAGGTGATCGACCCACTGCACGGCCGGGTCGGCATTGATCTGCGCGATCACCTTCGGAAAGTTGGCGATCTGCGCGTCGCCGTAGGGAATGTCGCCGATCACCGCGAACGTGTACCCGTCGTCCGACGCGATCGCCGGGGTCGCCGCACCCGTGGCGGCGGTCAGTGCAGTGACGGCCGCGAGACCGATCGCGGCGGTTTGCCATCTACGCACGTTTCCAACCTTCTCTCGCTCGAGTCCCGCATACACCGCGCGGGCACGGGCGGGAACGATCGCAGCGGAGAGCAACGGCAACATGAACGAAACCGGTCGACGGTGTCTCGACCGTGCACCAGATCCGCGGTAAACCGGACAAAAGTGACTCAGGCGATCGCATCAAGCACAGCTTTGTTGTCAAACGCCTGCGGCCCTGGCAACCTCCACATTGGACAGATAACGGCCCGGGTGCCGGGCGCGGACGCGGAGTCGCCTGGAGTGATCGCAAACATCGCCGGCACGAAGCGGTCTCGCGTCGCCCGCAATGTGATGTCGCACCGGGCACGAACCGGAAACAGCGTTATCCGACTGAGACCTGGTTATCGTGACGTGCCGACCCCCCGCTGTTTTTCAAGGAGAACCATGATCTGCATCGACTGCGCGACACAAACCATGAGCGAACCGGCCGTCGGGGTCTGTGTGCACTGCGGCGGCGCGACCTGCCTTGTTCACGCGGTCATCCAGACTCACCCAGCCTCGGCGGTGGGCGTCGTGGCACCTCGTCAGGCCCGGCGCACGATCGCCTGCGCACACTGCGGGGGCCCCCGAGCGACGCCGACCCGCCCCCGCCACAAGGCGAACGCGATCAACCGGTAAGGCTCACCGCGCCAGAACGACAGGAACAGGGCTGTCGTCGGACCGAACCCCGGCTAATCCCCTCGCTCGACGGCACGCGAAACACAGGGCCAACTGATCCGTAGTTGCGACACTGGCCACAGCATGGGAAACGTGAGCGTGCCTGGCGTTCCGATGGGCATAGTCGGGATCTCTGTGCGTCGTTTCGTGGATGAAGATCTGCAGCGGTCCGACATCCGATCCCACGAGAGGCGTGGAATCGCGCTTCCCATGGAACGGCCCCGGGCGCAGCCGACGAGGTCGGGGCAGCGCCAATCGCTCATTCCGGCTGACATGTTCAATCTCGCAATCGGACACGAACGAATGACCCGATCAGCCCCAAGACGCCGAGTGCTAGCAGCGGGAACACCCAACCTCGTCGCGCCGCAACGGCGTCGTCGCAGGCCCGCTGGTTATCCAGGTCGAATCCGTGGTTGGCGTCGACGGGAAGACCGCATGAGAGTTGCCCGGTCCGGGTCGGATGATAGAAGTCGAAGTTCGAGATCGTCCCCGTTGCGTGTACCTGCACGAGTATCCCGATAAGCGCAAGCACGAGCATCGCAGCAGCAACGAGGCGGACCAAGATTCGTACGTGGAGTGTCATCGGGGGCCCTTTGCGACGTAGGCTCAATGTCCGCCCATTCCATTGGGCGGATAGTGCGCATGAGGTATCGGAGCCCGCGCGAGCTGTTTCACCGGTTCGCGCGCACGGGCTCGAGAGTGGTTGGCGCCAGTCGGAGCACATTCATGCCGTGACGGCGAGCTCTATTGTGTCGGTCGGTGTGGACGCGGTCGGATGCCGCGCAACGCCGGGCTCGCTGGCCCAGCGCCGTTTGGGGCGGCAGCGCAGGGGCCGGGCAGCCGGTTCTTAGGCTAACGGACCCCGCCGCAGGAGGCAGCGCGAGACACTTTGATGCGCACTCGGCCGTTAACTGCGGAGAGGGCGGGGTACGGCTGAGGCACCACCGGCGAGACGGGGTCAATACCGTCTACAGGCCGGATAGCCCCCTGCGTCGGCACCATGAGCCCGCCGCGCATACCCCGACCGGCTTCACCAGACCGACGCCTCCGCTGAAGAAGTGAGACGGAAACTGAGACGCGGAGGCCACCCCAGGCGAGATGGCCTCCGCGTACTCGCTGGTCAGAGCCAGTCCAACTGGTCGGGATGACAGGATTTGAACCTGCGACCCTCCGCTCCCAAAGCGGATGCGCTACCAAGCTGCGCCACATCCCGGTGCCCCAGAACCCGGGGCGGTGCGATCACTCTAGCGTGAGCCGCTAAACTCGCAGACGCGCCCGTGCGATGCGGGTGCATGCGGGCGTAGCTCAATGGTAGAGCCCCAGTCTTCCAAACTGGCTACGCGGGTTCGATTCCCGTCGCCCGCTCCACCACGAACACGCAGGTCAGCGGCACAAAACGAGCGGCGATCCCGATCATGGGGACCGCCGCTCGTGCCATCTGGGCCATTAGACCGCAGGGACCGCACAGGCCGACCCCTCGTCTGGGTTGTCGTCGTCCGACCGGCCGGCCTCCGATGCAGCTCGACCCGAGCGTTCAGCTCGTCAGCAATCTGCTGGTCGCGGACGCTCGTCGCGTGCTGGTAGATCAACGCGGCCCGGACGGTGCTGGGCCCATCGGGCTGCGTCAGCTCACGTATGGTCTCCGGCCGCCACCCCCAGTTCCCTCGTAATGGCTCTTCACGCACACCTTGGACGCGTGGAGCTTGGTCACCCGCCGACCGCCGATCATGACACCAACCGATGGTGTCGTTCTCAGCTCCACGTCCGGGTGGCGGCAGGTTTTGGTCGGTGTCCGCTTGCGTGCCACCCGCGTCGGTTGTAACGGCAGTCAGCTGTGTTTGTCGGTCCACTGTCGGGTGCGTGGGTGCCAGATCTTGCGATCGATATCGTCGGCAAGCAGGCCGTCAGCAAAAGCTACGACGTCAGCCACAAGTTCGGCGAACGACTCTGGGTATTCCCCGCGATCGAGACCTTGCCGTGTCCGCCAAGCGCGGAACGCTTGTGCCCGTCGCGTAGGAAGGGTCACGATCGCGCTGGACAACGGTTTCAGGCCGAGTCCGCGATGGCTCGCAGTGCGCACCAGGGCACGATAAACCTCAGAACCGTCGACATCGTGTCGCCCAGTCAGCCGCCACATATCGGCCCAATCGCGTTCGCGGGTGTTGACGTCACCGAGCGAAATGGCGGTCGTGAGCTTTTCCGCAAGCACGGTCGCGAGCGGATAGCCCCTGATCGGGAACGCGGTGCCGGCGAGGAGCTGCGGATACTCGGTTTCCACCGCATCAGGAGTGATGGGATCACCGAAGTTGATGTCCAGTTGGAGCTTCACCCTCGCTGACGCGACCCGTGCGGGCATGCTGACCCGAAATCCCTCGTACAGATCGCCCTCTCGGATCGTCTCCGACCGGATGTCCTCAGGAAGAAACTCGACCCCGTCTCCGACCTCTATGCGCGCGATCTCGGAGATCTTGTCCAGGACAACGTTTTCGTCGCGAGGCAACTCGGCCAGCAAATCTCCGTCGCGAGTGGGCCGGCGTGCGTCCAGGGTCGCCAGCAGCAAACCACCCTTGAGCGTGAACTGACCCGCGTACGGCGAGGACGACAGTCGAAAGAGGAACCGTTCCAGCACGTAGAACACGAGAAGTTCATCGGTGCCGCGGCCCTGCGCGCGGGCAAGTTTGCGCAAGTCCTGATAGACCGCACCGGCAACCGTAGAACGCGATGGACCAGCCATCAGCTCAAAATCACCTCGATCGCGTTCCGCACGGGGCCCTCGACACCAAGTCGCCGACTGTAGGACATCAACTCGGTCACGCGTGCCTGGGGACGCGTCACATAGCGGCGAAGCGCCCGCAGTGCCAGCCCTTCACCAACCCGGTACCGCAGCCGCATCACGTCGACCACCGTGCGCGCAGGGCTGTAGACGGGTATCGACTCGCCGGGCGACACCTCGAAGGTCTCAATGCCCAAATCGAACGTCGCGGGATCGAACCTCACGAATTCGGCCGGCGGGTAGCTGACCACCGGCAGGTTTCCCGACCGGGGTACCGCGAACTGGGCCGCCGATGGTACTTCGTTGGTGAGATCATGCAACGCCAACGCTGACACCAGACACACCACCGCGCGCGGCACGCGCCGAGAGATCGCCAGCAGATCGAGGTAAGCCGTCTCGGGAGCATCGAACTTGCGGTAGACCCCGCGCGACAACTCGATCACAACCCCCGCACGCTTCAACCGGTACAACCGGTCCCTGGACACACCGTGCTCCTGTGCGTCCCGCGTCGTGAACGTCGATGGCAGCGTCGCGAGCGTGATCCCCGTACCGATGACAGCACCTCCGTTCAATGCAACGAAACCATACCACCTAAGGACAATCTGGTATGGTTTCGTTGTACACGTCGACGTCCAACGCCGTGCCATTTCCCGTCGCCCGCTCCAGCACGAAACAGCAGGTCAGCGACACAAAACAAGCGGCGGTCCCGATCTCGAGATCCGCCGCTCGTCGCTCACGTGCCACACTCACGACACGTCGAGGACCGCCTTGCCGTGGAGGCGCCGGGAAACCAGCGCGCCGATCGCTTCGGCGTATTTGGACCAGTCCGTGCGCCAGGTGATCTGGGGGTCGAGGCGGCCGGCGACGGTCTCGGCCGCCAGCCAGGTCAGTTCACGGGACACGCCGGTCGCCGCTTCGGCGATCACGTTGAAGATCTGGATCGACCGGTCGTGCCGGCCGTCGATGGACAGGAAGGCGCCGTACTCGAAGTTGGACTCGGCCATGGCCGCGTGGCCGATACTGATCAGCTTGCCACCCGCGTGCATGGCCCCGAACGCGGCGACCATCTGCGGCCCGCCCACGCCGTCGAGCACCCCGAAGACCGGCTGGTCGACCTTCGCCGGATCCGGCAGCACCTCGTGCGCTCCCAACGCGCGCAGACCATCAGCCTGGGCGGGGTCACCGGTGATCGCCACAACTTCCGCCCCCGACCGGGCCGCGAGCTGAACGGCGTAGCGGCCGAAGCCTCCGGACGCACCTGTGATCAGCACCCGCCGTCCCAGCGTCTGCCCCAGCCGGCGCAAGGTGAGCAGCGCCGTCGTGCCCGCCACCGGGATCGTGCTCACCGCACCGAGATCCGCTCCCTCGGGCACGGTGCCGATCGAGTGCGTCGGCACCGTGCGGAACTGCGCCCAGGCACCCTTCGCGCCCAAAGTGATCACCCGCGCACCGACCGCGGGCCCCGACCCGTCGGACGCCGCGCGCACCACCACCCCGGCCGCGTCATAGCCCAGCACCGAGCCATCCGGCGTCGCGGGCAGGGTGCTTCGCTTGATTTCGCCGGAGTTCAGCGAAATCGCCTCGACCTTGATCACCGCCTCGTTCGACGCCGGGTCCGGATCAGGCACCTCCGCGAAGGTGAGATGGGCTTCCGCCGAATGGTCGACGACCAGTGCGCGCACGGTGCTCTCCTCTCGTTCGCGAGCATCGTGCCACTGAGTGGCATTTGCTTTCAAGAGGCAACTGCTAGGGTGGTGGGGTGACCGAGGTACTCCCGCTCCGCGAGCGCAAGAAGCTGCGCACCCGCCAGGCGCTCGCGGAGACCGCGGTGACCATGTTCACGGAGAATGGATTCGAGGCGACCACTCTCGACACGCTGGTCGAGGCCGTCGAGGTGTCGAAGCGCACCTTCTTCCGGAACTTCCGGTCCAAGGAGGACGTGGCGCTCACCGCGACCAAACAGTTCTGGGAAACGTATCTGGAGGTCCTCGACGAGCGCGAGCCCGCCGGGCTGCTGATCGACACGTTGCGCGACGCGCTGCTGGACACGGTCGAGCGCATGGACGACTACTGGTACCGCCAGTTCCTCCCGACCCTCCACCTGATCCAGGCCACCCCCGCACTGGAAGGGCATTCACGCCTCTACTGCACGCAAGTCCAGGGCGAGATCATCCGCCGGCTGGGCCGCGGCAAGTCCCTGCAGACCCGGCTGCTCGTGGAAATCTTCATCGCGGGATGGCATTGCGCGGCGACGGAGTGGGCCGACTCGGGCGAGAGCCTGAGCGCGGCCATCGAACGTACCTTCGCCGCGATCTCCGAGACCATCGCCCTCACCTGAGACCGCCGAGGCTCGGCTTTCATGGACGACGTGGACGAATCGCTGCGGGCCGACGTCGAGACCCTCTGGGAGTACCACCACCTGCACCACGATCCTCGCCCGACGGACGTCGGCATCGGGCTCGGGAGTCATGACCTGGGCGTCGCCACCCGCACGGCCGAGCTGTACCACGCCGGCAGGTTCCCGCTGATGGTGTTCACCGGCGCCAACGCGCCGACCACGATCGAGCTCTTCCCGCGTGGTGAGGCCGTTCATTTCGGCGACCGGGCGCGCGAACTGGGCGTACCCGCGCAGGCGATCCGGCTCGAAACCCAGGCGACCAACACCGGCGAGAACATCACGTTCACCCGCCGGCTGCTCAGCGAGCACGACGTCCGCTCCGTCACCCTGATCTCGCGCCCGTACCAGCAGCGCCGCGCGTACGCGACGTGCCGCAAGCACTGGCCCGAGGTCGACGTCGTCTGTGCCGCCCGGCCCCAGACCCTCGATGAGTACCTGCGCGGCATCGGCGACGACGATCGCGTGATCACCATGCTCGTCGGTGACACGCAGCGCATCACCCTCTACGCCGAGCGCGGCTTCGCCATCCGCCAGGACGTACCGGCCGCCGTTCACCGCGCGATGGAGCGGCTCGTCCGGGCCGGCTACACCAAGCGGCTCGTCTAGCCGCCCACCACAGCCAGCGACGCCACGCACTCCCGGCATCGCGGCAGCTTGCGCCACGGATGCGTCCGGTCGGACGGGATGCATCGCCGTCCGCAGTTGGACCTCAGCCCGGTCCGCGGGTGGTAGTCCCGCGCCGGGGAGACCCAGTGGGTCGCTCCGGCGTCATGATCGGGCAACCAGCCCCAGTAGACACAGAGTTCCAAAGGCGATCTGCCGTGCATGCACGGGATCCTGGCCCCGCCACCGCCACCGCGAACGGCAACCGCACCGGGGGTAACACACGGCTTACCCACAGGCGCGCAGTTTTTACGTCGACAGCGGAACAGCTTGCCTCGGGATTTCCGCGGCTCGCAGACTTGGCTTCGTGATCCACGAATTCGCCGGCGAGGTCGCGGTGAACTACGCGAAGCACCGCCGCGGCTATCGCGACGACGTGTTCGACCTGCTCGCCGCGCGGTTCCCGCTCGGCCGGGTGCTCGACCTCGGCTGCGGCACCGGTCAGCTGGCCGTGCCACTGGCCGCCCGGGCGGACGCGGTGATCGGCATGGACCCCTCCCCCGACATGCTCGCCCAGGCGCGCACGGCGGAAGTTCCCAACATTGTCTGGATGGTCGGAGCGGACAGCGACGTGCCGGCACTGGAGCCGCTGCTGGGGCCGCGCAGCCTCGACCTCGTCACCATCGGCCAGGCCCTGCACTGGATGGACCCCGGCCCCCTCTGCGCCGCCCTGTCCCGCCTGCTCCGGCCCGGCGGCGGGGTCGCGGTGATCGCCAACGGCACACCGGTCTGGACGCAGGACCCGGCCTGGGCGCGAGCCCTGCGCGAGGTGTCGGAACGGTGGCTCGGCCCACTCGAGTTCCCGGCGTGCGGCAGCAGCGACTGCGAGCGCGCGCACTACCGTGACCTGCTCGAACAGGCCGGGTTCAGCCGGGTCCGGGAGCATCGTCTTGATCACACCGAACGGCTGACTCTCGACGAGGTGGTCGGCTCCTTCTACTCCACCGGCCCGCTGGAGAAGCTCGATGCCGCAGGTCGGCAGGGTTTCGACGCCGACCTGCGCGCCGCGCTGAACCGCGCTGAGCCCGGTGGAATCTTCACGGAAAAAGTCCCGGTGCGCGTCCTGTGCGGGACGTGGGAACCATCGGCGTAGCGTCCGCGTTGTCCGGTTCAAGACGCCGAACTTCCGGGAGTAAGCCATGGGCACCGCGGTCACCGTGATCGTGCTCCTCGTCATCATCGTGGGCGGCATCGCCTACTTCGCCAAGGCCCAGGCCACCACGCGGCAGCGTCAGCTCGACGACGCCAAGGCCGACGCCCGGCGCCTGGTGGAGCGCCTGGGCGGGCAGGTGCTGAACCTCGTGGGTTCGAACGAGCCGGCCAAGCAGGCGCTCGCCGACGCCTCCGAGCGCTACAACGCCGCGGGCTCGCAGCTGGAACAGACGCGAACAGCCGAACAGGCCAAGCTGGTCAAGGAGACCGCGCTCGAGGGCCTCTACTACGTGCGCGCGGCGCGCGAGGCGATGGGCATGGACCCGGGCCCGAAGCTGCCCGAGGAGGTCGAGCGCGAGCGTGCGGGCAAGGTCACCGAGGACCGCAGTGTCGAGGTCGACGGCCGTCACCTGCAGGCCTCGGCGCGGCCGGGTGACGACACGCCGTACTACTACCCCGGTGGCCGGGTGGCCGGGCGTCCGGTGCCCCAGGGCTGGTACAGCGAGCCGTGGTGGAAGCCGGCGCTCGTCGCGGGTGCCTGGGGATTGGGCTCGGCGCTGTTGTTCAGCTCGATGTTCAGCGGTATGAGCGGCATCGCGAGCGCCCAGGCGTGGGAGTCCGGCTACGACGCCGGCCAGGAGGACGCCATGGCCGACATGGGTGACGCAGGCGGCGACATGGGTGACCCGGGCGGTGACCCTGGCGGCTTCGACGGCGGGGGCTACGACGGGGGCGGATTCGACGGCGGCGGGTTCGACGCGGGCGGCTTCGGCGACTTCTGATCAGCGAACAACGGGCCGGACGCCACGTCCGGCCCGTTGTTCACGCCGACTGGCAGACCGGGCACCAGTACAGGTTCCGCCCGGCAAGCTCGGCGTGGGCGACCGGCGTGCCGCAGATGAGGCATGGCTGCCCGGTGCGCCGGTAGACGTAGACCTCGCCGCCGTGCCGGTCCTTGCGCGGTGCCCGGCCGGTGGCCTCGGGCAGGTGCTCGTCGTCGACGGTGTCGATGCGGCCGGTCCGCACGCCCTTGCGCATGAGGGTGACGAGATCGGTCCACATCTCCTTCCACTGCACGCGGTCCAGCGCGCGACCGGGCACCGCCGGGTTGATCCGGTGCCGGAACAGGACTTCGGCGCGATACACGTTGCCCACGCCGGAAATCACCGACTGGTCCATCAGCAGCGCGGCGATCGAGGTGCGGGAGGCGGAAATCCGCTGCCAGGCCTCGTCGGGGCGAGCATCGCGGCGCAACGGGTCGGGCCCGAGGCGCGCCTTGATGGCGTCGACCTCGTCGGGTGTCAGCAGTTCGCACCGGGTGGGGCCGCGCAGGTCCGTCCAATGTGTACGGCCGACGAACCGCAGCCGGACCTGGCCCACCGGCAGGGTTTCCGGCAGCTTGGCCTCGGTGAAGGTTCCGTACAGTCCCAAGTGGATGTGCACGGACCCGATCGGGCCGAAGTCGTGGAACAGGTGCTTGCCGTAGGCCTCGACCCTCAGCATCACCTGACCGTCCACAAGGGCCGCCTCGCGCGCGAAGCGGCCCTGGGGACTCCGCACGTCCACCGGAGCGCCCGCGTAGCGCCGCTGGTGCAGCCGGGCGAGCCGGTGGAGGGTGTGCCCTTCGGGCATCAGTTCGGCAGCGGCGGCGGGGTACCGGTGCGCTCGTAGTCGAGCAGCTGCTGCACCCGGCGGCCGTGCCGCTCGTCCGCGGACGGCGGCCTGGACAGGAACGTATCGACGATCGCGGTCGCCTCTTCGACGGTGTGCATGCGGGCACCGATACCGATCAGCTGCGCGTGGTTGTGCTCGCGGGCCAGCGCGGCGATCTCCGGCTTCCAGGCCAGCGCGGCCCGGGCGCCCGGCACCTTGTTCGCCGCGATCTGCTCACCGTTGCCCGAACCGCCGATGACGACGCCCAGGCTGCCCTCGTCCGCCACCACACGGCGGGCGGTCTCGACGCAGAACGCCGGGTAGTCGTCGGCGGCGTCGTACACGGCCGGGCCGATGTCGGTGACCTCGTGGCCCTGGCCCTTCAAGTACTCGGCCAGGTGGTTCTTCAGCTCGAAACCGGCGTGGTCTGATCCCAAGTAGACGCGCACGGGTTGGAGTCTCGCATCCGGGGCGGACCCGGGCATGCTGGGGGTATGGACGCGTTCGTGCAGGCAGGCCATGACCTGCGGCTGGAGTGGGGGCCGGACGGGGTCGCCGAGCTGGGCCGCGAGTGTGGGGTTCTGATCGTGGTGGACGTGCTGTCGTTCAGCACGACGGTGGATCTCGTGACGAGCCGGGGCGGCCGGGTGCGTCCACTGCGGCCGCGCGGAGATCGCCAACCGCGGCCGGGGTCAGTCGGCCCGGATCCTGGGTTGCTCGACCTGCCGTCGCCGAACGGCGCGACACTGTGCGTCCAGGCCGCCGGAACCGGCGCGACGGTGCTCGCGGGCTGCCTGCGCAACGCCACCGCGGTTGCCGCCGCCGCGCACCGGCTGGCGGGGCCGCGCCCGATCGGCGTGATCCCGGCGGGGGAACGCTGGGGCGTGAACATGATGACGTCCACCCCGGGGGTGCGCTGCGGCCCCGCTTGGAAGATTTCCTCGGCGCGGGCGCGATCGTCGCCGCGCTGTCCGGCCGGTCGGCCTCGCCCGAGGCGCTCCTGGCCGCCGTCGCCTACCGCGGCACCGACCTCGGCGAGGCGATGGGGAAGCTCCTCCGGCCGGGAACTCATCGGCAGCGGGCACGAGCGGGACGTCGAACTCGCCGCGGCGGTGGACGTCAGCACGGCCCCGGTCCTCGTCGACGACCTGCTGGAGGCCGCGTGAGCTGGGTCGAACTCGCCGAGGCTGTGCACGCCCGGCGTTACGCGCACCTGGACCAGACGCTCGGGCTCGTGGTCGGCGCGCGGCGGTGCCTGGTGATCGACACGGGCGGCGACGAGGTGCAAGGAGCGGCCTTCGCGGCCGAGATCAGGGAGATCACCGGGCTGCCGTGGACCGTGGTGATCACCCACGCACACTTCGACCATCACTTCGGCACCGCGGCGTTCCTGCCGTGTCCGGTCTGGGCGCACGAGCGGTGCCCCGCCGCGATGGACGACGACCGCGCGGAATGGGTGGACCGGTTCCGCGCCGAGGGCAAGCCGGAAGCCGGCCGGCTCGCGCGGGCGCGCCTGGTGCGGCCGGATCACCTGTTCACCGACCACGTCGAGGTCGACCTCGGCGGCCGGACCGTCGAGCTGATCCATCCCGGTCCCGCGCACACCGATCACGACGTGGTCGTGTTCGTTCCGGACGCCGGGGTCCTCTTCGCCGGTGACCTGGTCGAAGCACCGCCGTCGATCGGACCGGACGCGCATCCGGCGAACTGGCCGGCCGCGCTCGACCGGCTGCTCGCCCTGCGCCCGGGCATCATCGTGCCGGGACACGGCGACCCGGTCGGCCCTGGGTTCGTGGCGGCCCAGCGGGACGAGATCAGTCAAAGTTGAGCTGGCCGGTGCGGGTCCGCTTGAGCTCGTAGAAGTCGGGGTAGCCGGCCAGCAGCCGGGCGCCGTCGAACACCTTGACCGCGTCCTCCCCGCGTGGGATCGAGCTGAGCACCGGCCCGAAGAAGGCGACGCCGTCGATGTGGATCGTCGGGGTTCCCACGTCCATTCCGACCGGGTCCATGCCGTCGTGGTGGCTCTTCTCCAGCGCCTCGTCGTAGTCGGCCGACTCGGCGGCGGCGGCCAGGTCGGTAGAGGCGCCGATGGCGTCCAGGGCCTGCTTGATGACGTCCGGAATGTCCTTGTTGCCCTGGTTGTGGTAGCGGGTGCCGAATTCGGTGTAGAAGTCCCGCAGGATCGCCTCGCCCTTCTCCTGCGGGAGCGCGATCGCCACGCGCACCGGACCCCAGGCCTTGGCCAGCTGCTCCTTGTACTGCTCGGGCAGATCGCGGCCCTGGTTGAGGATGGCGAGGCTCATCACCCGGAAATTGAGGTCGAGATCACGCTGCTTCTCCACCTCCAGGATCCAGCGCGAACTGATCCAGGCGAACGGGCAGACCGGGTCGAAGTAGAAGTCCACGCGGGTGGGCTCTGCGGTCATCGATGTTCTCCCTGTGGAATCGGAACGGATTCGGCCGTTGATCCGGGCAACAGCGTGCGCACGGCGCTTGTTCCCAGGCCTCGGCATGATTGGATAGCGGGATCACCGAGAATGACAACCGCGAGCGTTTCCGAGGTGCCTGTGCCCGCCCCTAACCTGACCCGTGACCAAGCCAAAGAGCGTGCCGAGCTGCTCGAGGTCGAGTCCTACGACATCGCCCTCGATCTCACGGACGGTAACGGCGGCCCCGGCGAGAGAAACTTCGACTCGAAGACCACGATCCGGTTCGCCGCCACGAAACCCGGCGCGAGCACGTTCGTCGACATCGTCGCCGGCGCCGTCCGCTCCGCGACGCTGAACGGCGCGGCGCTGGACGTCTCCGGCTACACCGAGGAGACCGGCGTCGCGCTGCCCGGCCTGGCGGCGACCAACGAGCTGGTCCTCGAAGCGGACTGCCGCTACACGAACACCGGGGAGGGCCTGCACCGGTTCGTCGACCCGGTCGACGACGCCGTCTACCTCTACACGCAGTTCGAGACGGCCGACGCCAAGCGCATGTTCGCCTGCTTCGACCAGCCCGACCTCAAGGCCACGTACCGCCTGACAGTCACCGCGCCGAGCGACTGGAAGGTCGTCTCCAACGCGCCGGTCGAGAGCACCGAGAAGACCGCCGAGGGCGCGACGCGGACGGTCTTCGCGGTGTCCGAACGCATTTCGACCTATCTGGTCGCGCTGATCGCCGGCCCGTACGCGGAATGGCACGACCAGTACGCCGATGAGCACGGCACCATCCCGCTGGGCATCTACTGCCGCGCGTCGCTGGCCGAGCACATGGACGCGGAGCGGCTGTTCACCGAGACCAAGCAGGGTTTCGGCTTCTACCACAGGGCGTTCGACACGCCGTACCCGTTCCGCAAGTACGACCAGCTGTTCGTGCCGGAGTTCAACGCGGGCGCGATGGAGAACGCCGGGGCGGTGACGTTCCTCGAGGACTACGTCTTCCGCAGCCGCGTCACCCGCTACGCCTACGAGCGGCGCGCCGAGACGCTGCTGCACGAGATGGCGCACATGTGGTTCGGCGACCTGGTCACCATGCGCTGGTGGGACGACCTGTGGCTGAACGAGTCGTTCGCGACGTTCGCGAGCGTGCTCGCGCAGGCCGAGTCGACCGAGTACGTGCACGCCTGGACCAGCTTCGCCAACATCGAGAAGTCCTGGGCATACCGGCAGGACCAGCTGCCCTCGACGCACCCGATCGCGGCCGACATCGTCGACCTGCAGGCGGTCGAGGTGAACTTCGACGGCATCACCTATGCCAAGGGCGCCAGCGTCCTCAAGCAGCTGGTGGCCTACGTCGGGCTGGACCACTTCCTGGCCGGGCTGCGGGTGTACTTCGGCAAGCACGCGTGGAGCAACGCGACGCTGGCCGACCTGCTCAGCGCGCTGGAGGAAGCCTCGGGCCGCGACCTGTCCGGCTGGAGCGCGCAGTGGCTGGAGACGACGGGCCTGAACTCGCTGCGGCCGAAGTTCGAGACGGACGCCGAGGGCCGGTTCACCTCGTTCGCCGTCCTGCAGACCGGGGCGAAGCCGGGTGCCGGTGAGCTGCGCACGCACCGCATCGCGGTCGGCATCTACGACGACAAGGACGGCAAACTGGTCCGCACGCAGCGGGTGGAGCTGGACGTCGAGGGCGAGCGCACCGAGGTGCCGGAGCTGGCCGGGCAGCCGGCGGGCAAGCTGGTGCTGGTCAACGACGACGACCTGACCTACTGCACGATGCGCCTGGACGCCGGTTCGCTGACCACGCTGGTCGACCGGATCGCCGACATCACCGAGCCGCTGCCCCGGACGCTGTGCTGGTCGGCGGCGTGGGAGATGACGCGCGAGGCCGAGCTGAAGGCGCGGGACTTCCTGCAGATCGTGCTGCACGGCATCCACGCCGAAACCGAGGTCGGGGTAGTGCAGCGCCTGTTGCTGCAGGCGCAGACCGCGCTCAACTCGTACGCGCAGCCGTCCTGGGCGGCCGCGCAGGGCTGGCCGCAGTTCACCCGCAAGCTGCTGGAGCTGGCCCAGGGCGCCGAGCCGGGCTCGGACCACCAGCTGGCGTTCGTCAACTCGCTCACCGGCTCGGTCCTCGACGAGGCAGGGGTCGGGGTGCTGGCCGGGTGGCTGGACGGCTCGACGCCGCTGGACGGCCTGGTCGTGGACGCGGACCTGCGCTGGCGGCTGCTCAACGCGCTGGTGGCCCACGGCCGGGCCGGCGACGCGGAGATCGACGCCGAACTGGCCCGCGACGACACCGCGACGGGCCGTCGCCACGCCGAGCACGCACGCGCCCTGCGGCCCACCGCGGAGGCGAAGGCGGAAGCCTGGCAGCGCGCGGTCTACGACGACGAACTCCCGAACGCGATGAGCAACGCCATCATCGGCGGCTTCTCCCACCCGGGGCAGAAGGATCTGCTGACCGGCTACGTGAGCACCTACTTCGCGGCCATCGACGAGGTCTGGTCCCGCCGGTCGAGCGAACGGGCCCAGCCCACGGTCGTCGGCCTGTTCCCGGCCTGGGCCGTCGAGCACGCGACGGTGGAGGCCGCGGACGCATGGCTGGGCGGTGAGCACCCCGCGTCCCTGCGGCGGCTGGTCTCGGAAGGCCGGGCCGGAATCGTGCGCGCCTTGGCAGCACGGGAATTCGACGAGGCCTGACCGATCTCCGGGTCGCACATTGTCGAAAAAGTGCCGCACAGAAGAGGGCGGCCGCTGACGCGGCCGCCCTCTTCTGCTGCGTGTCTAGTGCTGGTGTGCGGAGCCCGCCTGGTCGGACAGCATCCGCAGTCCGGAGATGAGCCCGCCGATCAGATCGCCCTCCTTGAAGGACGCGACCATGCTCATCACGGCCAGCTTTGCGCCGCGATCGGGAAGGCGGCGGATCGCCTCCGAGCCCGTCACGATCTCCACGACCCGCTCGCCGGGCGAGAGCGCGATCAGCACCGCGTCCGCGGCGCTCGGCTGGATCGACGAGTGCAGCTCCTCGGCGCGAGCCCGGCTGTCGGTGCCCAGCTCGCCCACATACACGCTGAAGTCGAGCCCGGTCTCCCGGCTCGACAGCGTCAGGGCCTCGTCGAGACGTGCCAGCTGAACGGTGGTGAATGGGCTGGATGGAGCAGTGGGCTCGTACATCCGGGCCACCGAACGGCGGCCGGTCGCCGTAATCGCGACTCCGACCTCCAGCTCCTCGTCCGTTCCTGGCTGTCGGATCAGCTCACCAGCTGCCACGTGCTCCTCCTGCTGCCGTCACGCTCGCGTTCCTGTTCTCCACCAGTTCGCCGGAGTGCGTGTCGTGCGCCGTCCCGATACCTTCCGGGTTGCCACTCCACCACATCGGCGGGTACCCCCAGGCCTGGCCGGGCCGGTAGCGCGGCGTGCCGGTCAGCTTCGACCGCAGGGTGAGCAGGCTGATCACCCCGTAGATCGCGGCCGGGATCAGCGCGAAGATCAGGATCGTCTCTCCGATGTTCACGCCTGAAGAGTAGCCCGACGAGCTCGCACCCGCCGAAGCCGGTCGCGACCGCTCGTCGCGCGGAGGCCGCCGTCCGCCGAGCGTCGCGTCGCCATTGGCGCGATGGGCTGAAGAGCGGTGCAACGAAAGGTTGCAACTCAACGTACAGCCGGCCGCACCCGGCGCGATTGCCTTGTCCGGTGGACCAGTTCCTCGTAGCTTTTTCACCTGTACGGGCCTTGCGCCCCGCTCCCCTTCCCAATGAGTAACGCAGAGGTCCCCGGGAGGACAGATCATGCACCTGCTCCGTACCCTCGCTCAGACCAACGACGACCACGCTCAGTCACTGATCGACGCAACTGGCGACGCCACCACGCGCGGCACCCGTGTGACGCGTGGCACCCGCGTGACCGCCGGCACCCGAGTCACCCGCGGCACCAGGGTCACCCGCGGGACCCGCGTCACCGCCGGTACCCGCGTCACGCGAGGGACCCGGGTCACCCGCGGTACCCGCGTCACTGCCGGCACTCGCGTCACCCGCGGCACTCGGGTCACCCGCGGCACTCGCGTGACCATGGGTACGCGCGTCACCGCGGCCTGAGAGCGGTTCCCGTCCCGAAGCTGAACCGAACCACCACCCAGACGAAGACGTCGGAACGCCCCGGCTCACCACAGCCGGGGCGCCGGTGTGTCCCTGATCAGGCCGCCACGCCGAGGTAGGGCTTCCACAACGGATCCGCGTCCCCGGAGTGCACCAGCAGCCGCCAGTGCGGGCCACGCGGCGCCGTCGGCACAACGCGCATCTGCCAGCCCAGCTCCTCCAGGAGCCGGTCGGCCTTACGGTGGTTGCACTTCGCGCAACACGCCACACAGTTCTGCCAGCTGTGCGGGCCACCACGGCTGCGCGGCAGCACGTGGTCGATCGTCTCGGCCCGCCCGCCGCAGTACGCGCACTTGTAGCGGTCCCGGTGCATCAGCCCGGCCCGCGTCAGTGGCACCTGCGCCCGGTAGGGCACACGCACGAACGTCGACAACCGGATCACCGACGGCACGGGCAGCGACAATGTCGCGGCATGCAACGTCAGCCCGGCCGGGTCGCCGTGCACGACCTCCGCCTTCCCGCACATGACCAGCACCACGGCCCGCCGCAGCGGGAGCGCGGTCAGCGGCTCGAACGTGGCGTTGAGGAGCAGTACGCGCCGCCTGCCCATCGAAAAAGTGCCGGGGGTGCCGGAACCGGCCGGATCCCGCCCTCTACGCTGACCCGAGGGTCGGCTCACGCGGCCGCCTCGGGGGGGTGGCCCACTGGGCTGAGGTCCGCCTCCGGGCGGCCCCTGACCCTGGTGAGCACAGAGGGCTACCTCCGGCGTCTGCCCGCCCACCACTTGGTCGGGGACGCCGAAGGGGATCGGTTGTCGGTCTGGCACTCGACCACCTCCACCGGTGCAGCCATAGTCGACCACAGATCACACCCGATGTGCACCTGTGTTAGAAGACGTGTCCTGTGAAATTCGTTCGACGTCTGCGTGACGCCGAACGAAAACGGCCAGAAAGGGATCCCCGAGCCCCGTGACGCCGCTGCTCGACCAACCGCCCGCCTGCATCGAGGCGGCCGGTACCTGGTGCTATCAAGTGTTCCAAATCACGCACAACGAGTGGCTGGCGGCCTCAGCGAACTGGCTGATCGCCAAGCCGCTGACGATCGCCGTCATCCTGCTCATCGCGTTCCTGATCCGCTTCCTGCTGCACAAGCTGATCGACCGGCTCACCACGAAACCCCGCAACAACGGCGGCAAGCTGCCCGCGATCCTGCGCCCACTGCGCGAGCGCGCCCCCGACATCCTCGGCCCGGTCGTGGCCGAGCGGCGCCGCCAGCGCGCGCAGACGATCGGGTCGGTGCTGAAGTCGCTGACCTCGTTCGTCGTGCTCGGCCTCGCGTCGATCTACGTTCTCGGTGAGCTGGGCATCAACCTCGGGCCGCTGCTGGCGTCGGCCGGTGTGGTCGGCATCGCGCTCGCGTTCGGCGCCCAGAACCTCGTCAAGGACTTCCTGTCCGGGATGTTCATGATGCTGGAGGACCAGTACGGCGTCGGGGACGTCGTGGACATCGGCCCGGCCACCGGCACGGTCGAGTCGGTCGGGCTGCGCATCACCACGATCCGTGATGTGAAGGGCACCGTGTGGTACGTCCGCAACGGCGAGGTCACCCGCGTCGGCAACTCCAGCCAGGGCTACGCGATCGCGCTGATCGACGTGCCGCTGAGCTACAGCGCCGACGTCGAACGCGCCACGGCGGTGCTGACCGAGGCCGCCCACACCGCGGCCGCGACCGAGCCGCTGTCGGTCGACCTGCTGGAGGAGCCCGAGGTCCTCGGCGTGGAGAAGGTGACGCCGGAGAGCATCGAGCTGCGGCTCACGGTCAAGGTGCGGCCGGGTCGCCAGTGGGCGGTGCAACGGCAGCTGCGCGCGGCGTGCCTCACAGCGCTGGAGGAAGCCGGCTTCCTCTCCGCGGCGACCACGGCACAATGAGGTGGTGACCGAAATGAGCGAACCCGAGTCCTTCTTCGAGGCCGTCGGCGGCGAGCCGACGTTCCGCAAGATCGTCGCGCGGTTCTACGCCGAGGTGGCGAACGACGAGGTGTTGCGGCCGTTGTACCCCGAGGAGGACCTCGGGCCGGCCGAGGAGCGGCTGCGGTTGTTCCTGATGCAGTACTGGGGCGGCCCGCACACCTACTCGGACCAGCGCGGCCACCCGCGGCTGCGGATGCGGCACGCCCCGTTCAAGATCGGCCCCATCGAGCGCGACGCGTGGCTGCGCGCGATGCGGACCGCGGTCGACGAGGCGGGGCTGCCGGAGCCGCTGGAGACGCAGCTGTGGAACTACCTCGAGATGGCCGCGCACAGCATGATGAACTCCTGGGTCTGATCTTCGTTATCTCGCGCTTACGCAGGTAAACGATCGGTTTCGCACCGGTGTCGGGGTCTTGTAGGGCAGGTGGCCTTACCGAGAAGATGACCGGACGGGGACTTCTTGTCCCCGTTTCCGACCCGTCCTCTTCGCACCGCCCTGGAGCCGCCGCGTGGGCTTCTTCGCCAGCCGTCGCCATGTCAACAGGACCGATGACCCCCATCGGTTCCTGGATACGCCCGCGGGTCCCCGACCCGCTGGTTACGAGCCCGGCGAGGCGGTGACGGGCGAGGTCGTCGTGCACTTCGCCGACGACCCGCGCAAGCTGTACCAGCTCAAACAGTGGCTGCCGGTCTTCGAACTGCTCGACGCGCACCACCCGCTGGTGATCCTCACCCGTCACCCGCAGACCTATGCCGACCTCGCCGAGCTGACCCCGCTACGTCGCATCCTCGCCCCCACCTTCCCCGATCTGTCCAATTTGTACGAGGCCAGCGACTTCAAGGTCGCGATCTACGTCAACAACTCGGTGCACAACTTCCAGTCGCTGCGCCAGAGCCGCATGCTCCACGTGCACGTCAACCACGGGGAGTCCGACAAGATCTGCATGGTCTCCAACCAGGTCAAGGCCTACGACCGGGTGTTCGTCGCCGGCGAGGCGGCGGTGCGGCGCCACCGCGCGGCGCTGATCGGGTTCGACGAAGCCAAGCTCGTGCCGGTCGGCCGTCCGCAGCTCGACCTCTCCCCCGAACCGCTGCTGCCACCTTCGGACCGGCCGACGATTCTCTACGCCCCCACTTGGGAAGGCGAGAACGCGTCCAACAACTACACCTCCGTCGACGTGTTCGGCCCGCGGATCATCGCGGCCGCGCTCGCCGTGCCCGGCGCGCGTGTCGTCTACAAGCCGCATCCGCGCGTGCCGATCAGCCCACTGCCGACGATGAAGGAGGCGCACGGCGACATCGTCGCGCGGCTGTCCGCCGCGGCCGATCGTGATCCTTCGGCCGGACACGCCTACCTCCCGTCCGGCGACATCCTGGGCGTGTTCGGCTCGTGCGATCTGATGATCACCGACGTGTCGTCGGTCGGGCTGGACTTCCTGTACCGCCGGGCGGGCCAGCCGATCCTCATCGCCGACCGCCACGACGACCCGGGCCGCCTGCGGTCGGACGCGCCGATCAGCCGATGCGCGGACGTCGTCGACTCGCATTCCCTGGACCGGCTCACGCGGACGCTGACCGAGCGCCTGGCCGACGACCCGAACCGTGCCGACCGGGCGGCGACGCGGGAGTTCTACTTCGGGGATCTCGCCCCGGGCGAGAGCACCACCCGCTTCATCGCCGCGATCGGCGAGACGGCCGCCACCCGCGACCGGCTCCTGGCGCAACTCACCGACGAGGTCACCTGGAGGACAGCGTGAACGACAATCGCGAAGCCCCCGTCACGCGGGCCGACCGGGTGCGGGTGTCCCGCAAGACACCGGAGGACAGCGTGAACGACAATCGCGAAGCCCCGGCGTTGTCCCGCACGGCACCGCAGGCCGAAGTCAACGGTCCGCTGAATGTGGTGATCCTCGCGGCCGGCATGGGCACGCGCCTCGGCCGTCCGATGCCCAAGCCGCTGACTCCCCTCGCCGACGGGCGCAGCATCCTGCGCCGCCAGCTCGAGTCGCTGTACGCCACGTTCGGTGACCGTGCCCGGATCACGATCGTGGTCGGGTTCCGGCCGGAGCAGATCATGGCCGCCGCGGCCGAGGTCCGCTTCGCCTACAACGAGCGCTTCGAGCACACCAACACCAGCAAGAGCCTGCTCAAGGCGTTGCGCGGCATCCACTCCGGCGGAGTCCTGTGGCTCAACGGCGACGTCGTGTTCGACCCGGCCCTGCTCGCCGAGATCACGCCGGTGATCGAACGGGACGAGTCCTTCGTGTGCGTGAATACGGCAACAGTGGGCGAAGAAGAGGTGAAGTACACCGCAGACCTCGGCGGTTTCATCACCCAGCTGTCAAAATCGGTGGTTGGCGGTCTCGGTGAGGCCGTCGGGATCAACTACATAGCCTCGGCCGACCGGCCGACGCTGGCCGAGCACCTCGAGGGGTGCGCCGACTCCGACTACTTCGAACGCGGCATCGAGTCCGCGATCGAGGTGGACCGGATGCGGGTGCTGGCGCTGGACATCTCCGAGTTCTTCGTGGTGGAGGTGGACTTCGCCGACGACCTCGAGCGTGCGAACGTGGAGGTGAGCAAGACCGTCACGTCCGCGGCGTGATGCCCCATCGCCGGGGCGCCGCGCGGCGGCGTCTCGGCGTGTTATGGACGGCAACAGAGTGTTCACCGGCCGGTCCCCGGTCCTCGTCGGGCACCGGGGAATGGGCCGGGGCAGTGTGAACGGCCACCGGGAGAACACACTCGCATCCTTCCTCGCGGCAGTCGACGCCGGCATTGACTGGGTGGAGGTCGACGTCCGCCGCACCTCCGACGACGAGCTCGTCGTGGTGCACAACCCGGCCGACACCGACGGCGTGTTCTACACCGACATCACCGCTCGCGAAGCCGCCCGCAAGGGTGCGCTGCGGCTGGCCGAGCTGCTGGAGGCACTGCCGGCCGGTGTGGGCGTCGATTTCGACGTGAAGACGTCCATGGAGGACGCCACGCGCAGCCGGGCCGGCACGACCATGGGGCAGCTGGCCGCCACGGCGGTCCGTGAGTCCCGGCGTCGCGACGTGCTGATCTCGTCGTTCGATCCGGGTGCGCTCGACATCGCGCGCCAGCTCGCACCCGGGGTCGCCCGGGGCCTGCTGACCTGGATCGACTTCCCGATCGGCCAGGCGGTGGCGGCCGCCGGGCACCTCGACGTCCAGGTCCTCGCGCCGCACTGGGGCTCATTGCGGCCCAACGAACGCGAACCGGAACAGCTGCAGCGTCCGCTGGACTACGTGGTGGACCTGGTGCACGCGAGCGGGCGGGAGTTCCTCGCGTGGTGCCCGGGCGTCAAGTTCGCGCAGCGGCTCCTCGACGCCGGGGTGGACGCATTGTGCGTGAACAACGTGCCGGCCGTGATCGAATCACTCGCCACGAGCCCCGTGCCCGCCTGACATCGCACTTTTTCGACAAAGTGCCGCCCGCCGCACCCCACCGGGCGTCGCACTTTGTCGAAAAAGTGCCGCGGCGTCAGGTCAGTTTCGCGAGTTCGTTCGCCAGCGGCTCCAGCACGTCCGGCGTGTAGGGCGGCCACAGGTAGATGATCGCCAGGTCCAGTCCCTGCTCGCCGAACGCGGCGACGTCGTCGGCGACCTTGGCGTAGTCGTGATCGGTGCCCAGCGGCATGTGACTGGACAGGGTGATCTCCGCCGGGTCGCGCCCCAGATCCGCGCAGTGCGCGTGCAGCGCGTCGCGCTTGCGGGCGAACTCCTCCGGTGTGCCGCCCCCGAAGTTCCAGTGTTGTGCGAACCGTGCGGCGGTACGCAGGGTGCGCTTCTCCCCGTTGCCGCCGATGACGATCGGCGGATGCGGGCGCTGGATGCCCTTTGGCTCGTTGCGGGCCTCGGTGAGCTGGTAGTACTCGCCCTTGAACGTCGTCGTCTCCTGCGTGAGCAGTCCGATGAGGACCTCGCAGGCCTCTTCGAACCGGTCGCTGCGCTGCTTCGCGGTGCCCAGCTCGATGCCGTAGGCGCCGGACTCCTCCTCGTTCCAGCCCGCGCCGATGCCGATCTCCAGCCGCCCGCCGGAGATGATGTCGAGCGTCGAGGCCATGTTCGCGAGCACGGCCGGGTGCCGGTAGTGGACGCCGGTGACGAGCGCGCCCAGCCGCAGCCGCTTGGTCGCCTGTGCCAGCGCGGTCAGCGTGACCCAGCCTTCCAGGCACGGGCCGGCCGAATCGAGGAAGATCGGGTAGAAGTGGTCGAAGGTCCACCCGGACTCGAAAATGTCGATGTCGTCGGCCGCCTGCCACAGAGCGAGGACATCGGCCCACTCGGTGTTCTGTGGCGAGGCCTTGAACGCGAAGCGCATAACGGCGACCTTATCGACCTGGAGCAGCTCCAGCGCAAGTCAGAACAACAGCGGCAGCAAGGCGTGCCGCCGCCGGACGATCGCGCCGTACCGGGCGTCCAGGCGCATCCAGGAGCTCGTCGCGGCTACCCGGATGATGTCGTCGGGGTGGGCGGAGTCGAAGAAGCCCATACCGGACAGGGCGAACAGGCAACGCATCTGAACCTTGACCTCGAGATCGCCCTCGCTGACCGTCAGCACGGCCTGGTCCATCAGCGACGCGGGTGGCGTGCCGTGGGGGCCGGCGTTCTCCCGGGCCAGCGCGACGCCCCGGTCGGTCAGATCGCTGATCACCTTCGTCGGCAGCTCGTCGACCAGCTGCCAGGCCGCGCCGGCCGGCAGTTCGCCCTGCCACAACAGATCCCGCGCCGGCCCCGGGTCCATTTGCTCGCCACGGGCGACGGTGAGCGCGGCCAGCAGTTCGTTGCCCGACACCGTCACGTCACCCGGCTCGACCTCGCCGTGCACCGCGCGGGTGGCCAGGCACTCGAACGGCGTCGCCACCCACGCCTCGACGATCCCGTTCCCGCGGTTGCGCAGCCGCACCGCGGCCTGGCCGTCCAGCCGGACCGCCCTGGCCACGAACGCCCCGAGCGTCTCGCGGTCGCCCCGATCGGGGACACGCAGCTCGGTCACGCGCCCGCCTCCGTCAGCCGGGTCTGCAGGAACGCGCGTTCCTCGGCGGACAGGCGGCGCGGCCGGTTCGTCGCGATGTCGTAGGGCGCGAGGACGGTCTCGGCGGTGGCCGCGACCGGCGCCCCGGCGTCCGGACCGCCGTGCACCTTGTAATCCAGGGTCAGCGACGCGAATTTCAGGTCCTTCAACGAAATCTCCACCCGGATGTCCTGCCCGTCCACCACGACCGGGGTGCGGTAGTGCACGGCCAGCTTGACCACGACCATGCCCTTCGCGAACTCCTCGAGCCCGGCCCGGCCCGCTTCGCCGAACAACAACGGCACGCGTGCCTCTTCGAGCAAGGTCACCATGTTCGCGTGGTTGACGTGCCCGAACACGTCCATGTCCGACCAGCGGGGCCGCACCTTCGCTACGTACACCCCGATATTCCTACCTCACCGTGCTCCGCAGCTGGCGGGCGGCGACCGACAGCGTCGCGAGGTCGAGCCGGCCGGACTGGTTGATCTCGTCGAGCGCGACCCGCGCCCGTGCCAGCCGCGACGCGTTCGCCTTCTCCCACTGCGCGATCTTCTGGTCCGTGTCGTCCTCGGGATCGCTGTGGCGCAGCGCGTCGAGCGTGATCGCCCGCACCGACGAGTACACGTCGTCCCGCAGCGACAGACGGGCCAGCGCGTGCCAGCGGTTGCCACGCTCCAGCGCGCTGATCGAGGTGAGCAGCCGGTCGACGTCCAGGTGCGCGGAGAGCGCGTAGTACAGCTGTGACGCCTCCGCCGGGCTGCGCTCCGCGTCCACCCCGGCCTCGCGCACCGCCAGCTCGGCCACCTCGACGACGTCGAGCAGACCGTAGCCGTCCAGCAGGACGGCCACGCGCAGCGCGAGCTCGCCCGGCACCCCGGCCTCGGAGTAGCGGTCGGCCTGCGCGCGCACCGCGTCGGCCTCACGGCCCCGCAGGAGCGTGTCGACCTTCGGCGTCAGCTCGGCGATGATTGGCCCGAAGCGCGAGATCTCGGCGCCGACGGCCAGTGGCTGCGGCCGGTTGGCGAGGAACCAGCGCGCGGCGCGGTCCAGCAGCCGCCGCGACTCCAGCATCATCTCGTCCTGGACCTCGGTGGAGACCACGTTGTCGAGTGCGTCGATGTCCTTCCACAGCGCGTTGAGGTCGAACACGCGCGTGACGATCGTGTACGCGCGCACCGCGTCGGTGGCGGTCGCGTTCATCTCCTCCGCCAGCCGGTACGCGTACGACACGCCCGCGCCGTCGACCACCTCGTTGACCAGCAGCGTGGTGATCATCTGGCGGCGCAGGGGGTGCTCGCCGATGCGGTCGGCGAACCGCGCGCGCAGCGGCTTCGGGAAGTACTCGGGCAGGCGCCGGGCGAACACCTCCGCGTCCGGCAGGTCGCTGGCCAGCAGCTCGTCTTTGAGCTCCAGCTTCACGTGCGCCAGCAGGGTCGCGAGCTCCGGTGAGGTCAGGCCCTGACCGGCCTTTTCCAGCGCCTGGAACTGCTGCTTGGTGGGCAGTGCCTCCAGCTCGCGGTCGAGGGCCCCGGCCTTCTCCAGCTGGGCGACGAGCCGGGCGTGCACGGGCAGCATCTGCGACGCGTGCGCCCGGCTGACGCCGAGCACGGCGTTCTGGTGGTAGTTGTCCGCGAGCACGAGCCGGCCGACCTCATCGGTCATCTCGTGCAGCAGTGCGTTGCGCTGCTCGCGGTCCAGAGCGCCGGTGATCACCAGGTGGTCGAGGAGGATCTTGATGTTGACCTCGTGGTCGGAGCAGTCCACGCCCGCGGAGTTGTCCAGCGCGTCGGTGTTGATCTTGCCGCCGGCGCGGGCGAACTCGATGCGGCCCCGCTGGGTCAGACCCAGGTTGCCGCCCTCCCCCACCACCTTCACCCGCAGCTGCTCGCCGTTGACGCGCACCGCGTCGTTGGCCTTGTCACCGGCTTCGGCGTGACTCTCGGTCTGCGCCTTGACATAGGTGCCGATGCCGCCGTTCCACAGCAGGTCGACCGGCGCGAGCAGGATCGCCCGGATCAGGTCGGCCGGGGCGAGCTGCGTGACGTCGTCGGCCAGGCCGAGGGCCTGACGCACCTGCGGCGAGAGCGGGATCGTCTTGGCGCTGCGGGCGAATACCCCGCCGCCCTCGCTGATCAGCGACCGGTCGTAGTCCTCCCACGACGAGCGCGGCAGCTCGAAGAGGCGCTCGCGCTCGCGGAACGACGACGCGGCGTCCGGGTTGGGGTCGAGGAAGACGTGCAGGTGGTTGAAGGCGGCCACCAGGCGGATGTGCTCGGACAGCAGCATGCCGTTGCCGAACACGTCCCCGGCCATGTCGCCGATGCCGACAACCGTGAAGTCCTGGTTCTGGGTGTCGACGCCCACCTCGCGGAAGTGCCGTTTGACGCTCTCCCACGCGCCGCGCGCCGTGATGCCCATGGCCTTGTGGTCGTAGCCGACCGACCCGCCCGAGGCGAACGCGTCGCCCAGCCAGAAGCCGTAGGCCGCCGACACCTCGTTGGCGATGTCGGAGAACGTCGCGGTGCCCTTGTCGGCCGCGACGACCAGGTAGTTGTCGTCGCCGTCGTAGCGCACGACGTCCTTCGCCGCGACCGTGCGACCCTCGACGAGGTTGTCGGTGAGGTCGAGCAGGCCCGAGATGAACATGCGATAGCACGCGATGCCCTCGGTCAGTTGCGCGTCGCGGTCCACGCCCGGATCGCCGGTCGGCACGGGCGGACGCTTGACGACGAACCCGCCCTTGGCGCCGACCGGCACGATGACGGCGTTCTTCACCGCCTGCGCCTTGACCAGGCCCAGGATCTCGGTGCGGAAGTCCTCCCGGCGGTCCGACCAGCGCAGACCGCCGCGAGCGACCGAACCGAAGCGCAGGTGCACACCCTCGACCCGCGGCGAGTACACGAAGATCTCGAACCGCGGGCGCGGCTCCGGCAGGTCCGGCACGCCCTGTGGGTCGAACTTGAGCGCCAGGTAGGGCCGCGGGCGGCCGTCGGCGTCGGTGACCCGGTAGTTCGTGCGCAGGGTCGCGGTGATGACCGACAGCAGGCGCCGCAGGATACGGTCCTCGTCCAGGCTGGTCACGGCGTCGATCATCACCGAGATCTCGCCGATCAGCGCCTCGGCCTGCTCGTCGCCGAACGGGTCGGTGGCCAGGTCGAAGCGGTGCTCGAACAGCTTCACCAGGGCCGTGGCGATGTCGGTGTGGGCGAGGACGGCGCGCTGGATGTACTCCTGCGAGTAGGGCGTGCCGGCCTGGCGCAGGTAGCGCGAGTAGGCCCGCAGCACCGCCGCCTGGCGCCAGGTCAGCCCCGCGCGCAGGACGAGCGCGTTGAAATCGTCGACCTCGCAGTCGCCCCGCCACGCGGCGGCGAAGGCGTCCTGGAAGCGTTCCCGCAGGTCGCGCTCGGCGTCGCCGAGATCGGCCAGGCCGATCCGCAGGCCGAAGTCATAGATCCAGGAGCGGGTGCCGTCCCAGCGGCGCAGCTCGTAGGGCCGCTCGTCGACGACCTCCAGGCCCATCCGTTGCAGCACGGGCAGCACCGCGGAGAGCGTGACGCCCTCGCCGAGGAGGTACAGCTTGAACCGCCGCTCCCCCGGCTCGGCACCTTCGGGCGTGTAGAACGACATCGCCAGGTCGTCGGGGCCGGACAGGCCTTCCAGCTTGCGCAGGTCCGCCAGCGCCACGACGGCGGTGAAGTCCTCCTTGTAGGCCTCCGGGAAGATTCCCGAATACCGCTGGCCGAGCTCGCTGGCCGATTCCTCACCCAGCACCGCGGTGGTGCGGCTGGTTTCGCCCGCCCGCTCGCGCCGCTCGGCGAGGATCGCCTCGATCATCAGGTCGTCCCAGTTGCGCACCGCGGCGTTGAGCCGCTCCTGGATGCGCAGGACGTCCGGCTCGATGCGTGTCGCGGGGTCGGTGTGGACGGTGAAGTGCACCTGGGCGAGCGCGGTTTCGCCGACGCGCGTGCCGTATTCGAGGTGCGTGCCCTCCAGTTCGGCGAGCAGTACCTCCTGCATCGCGAGGCGGGACCGCGTGGTGTAGCGGTCGCGCGGCAGGAAGACCAGGCACGAGTAGAAGCGGCCGAAGGTGTCGCGACGCAGGAAGAGCCGCAGGCGGCGCCGGTCGGACAGGGTGATCGCGCCGACTGCGGTCGAGTAGAGCGAGTCCAGGTCGGCGGAGAACAGGTCGGGACGCGGCCAGTTCTGCAGGACCTCCAGCATGCGCTGGCCGGAGTAGGACTCCATGGGGAAGCCGGCGCGGTGGATGACCTCGAACACCTTGTTGGAGACCACGGGCACGTCGAGGACGTCCTCGTGCAGTGCGGAGGTGGTGAACATGCCGAGGAACCGGTGTTCGCCGGAGACGTTGCCACGGCTGTCAAAGGTCTTGACACCCACGTAGTACGGGTAGACCGGACGGTTCACAGTGGACGGTGCGCTGGCTTGCGTGAGGACGAGCAGCTCCGGGGCGAGCACGGTGGCGGCCCGGTCCGGGCCCGCGGTGAGGCTGCGCGCGGCGAGGCTGTCCTGGCGCAGCACCCCGAGCCCGGAGGCGAGGACGGCGCGCAGGGCGGGCTCGTCGGTGCCCGGGTCGGGGTCCTCGACCAGTTCGTAGCGGCGGTAGCCGAGGAACATGAAGTGCCCGTCGGCCAGCCACCGGAGGAGGCCCGCGCCCTCGGAGACCTGCTCGGCGGGCAGCGGCGGCGGGGTCGCGGTGAGCTCGGCGGCCAGGCCGACAGCGGCCTGGACCATCTTGTCGGTGTCCTCGACGACCTCGCGGACGTCGCCGAGCACGGAGGCGAGGTGGGTGTCCAGCTCGCGGGCGCGGTTCGGGTCGGTAATCAGGTCGATCTCGACGTACATCCAGGACTCGAGCATCGCACCGTCGGGCGGGTCGGCGACGTCGGCGGCGGGGTGGACCTTGATCAGCTCACCTGTGATGTCCCGCGTGACGGCCACGATGGGGTGCACCAGGCGCTGGACCTGGACACCGTCCCGGGCGAGCTTCGCGGTGATCGAGTCGACCAGGTAGGGCATGTCGTCGGTGACGATCTGGACCACGGTCGCGTCGCGGGTCCAGCCGTCCTCGGCGGTGGTGGGGTTCAGGAGGCGCACGGCGGGCCGGCCGGGCACCCGGCTGCGGGCGAACTGCTGGTGGGACCGGACAGCACCGACGAGGTCGACCGGGTCGTCGTCCAGGATCTCGTCGGCGGGGATGTGGCGGTAGTAGAGGCGGATGAGGTCGGCGATGTCGGGTGCGTGCCGCGCCGCGGCTTCGATCAGCTCGTCCCGGATCTGCTCTGGGCTGGCAGGTCGCAGGCGGCTGTCGGGGGCTGTTCCGGACGTGGATCCGGGGTGGACGGACACTCTTGTCGAGCTCATCTCAGGCAACTCTCCACCGAGTCTTATCGCGCGCGTGACTCTGAACGAACACCACCATAACCAGCTCGTAAATCGTGCACACGCCGGACCGTCGGATTGTTGAATCGATGCGCAATCGTGGCAGATTGGCTCGGTTCGGGGCTGCTCGTAGTGCCCTGGTACGAGGGTCCCCACGCGGTTCCACTCGCGGCATACCCGTCGAGCGCCCGCGGAACCATTCACGGCGGTCGGGCCTGCTGGCCGGAGCCACACCGACATGCCGGGTACCACCCGCCCGTGGACATGGCCGCCCGGCTCGTTCGCGCCCGGCCTCGTCAGCCGCGAGCGGGTGCCACCGGCCGAGGGACACTTCCGCCCGACTCGTTCGCCCCCGCGCCAGCCGCGACCAAGAGCCCGCCGTGCACCACCGCCCCACGGACGCACCCGCCCGACTCGTTCGCCCCCGCGCCAGCCCCCACCAAAAGCCCGCCGCGTACCACCGCCCGCGGACACTTCCGCCCGGCACGTTCGCGCCCGGCCTCGCCAGCCCACCAGGGGGACGACGGCGCTTCTCCCCCTCCTGAGGGATTGGAGGCGCGCCCGTCCGGCACCCGCTCGGTCGCGCGCTGCCCCGGAAGCGACAGGGCGCAGCCCATCCGGCCAGATCTGACGCTCATCCGCCAGCCCTGGCAAGGTTCGCCAGGGTTGGCGTCGGCTGCTCGGCGCTGGTCGTGGCTCAGCCGTCGCCGCGGTGGCGGCCGTTTCCGGTTTCGGTTCCGTTGCGCCCGTGGCCGTTGACCGGGCGCGGCTCGGAGGCCGATTGGTTGCCGAGTCGTTTCACCAGCGCCGCGGCGCTAGCCGTGCCGGCCTGGTGTTCGGCGAGCGCGCGGGCGAGCAGGTCGGCGAGACCGGCGTCCTCGGGCAGGTCATCGTCCGGCACGCCGGACAGCTCGCTGCGGAAGGGCTCGCCGAGGCCGTCGTCCCGCAGCACCGGCGCGTTGGTGAACGGGGTTTCGGACGTGCCACTGCTTGTTTGGGTGTCCGTTTCGGCGAAGTCGTCCCACGGCGCCAGTGACGGTGGCAGCCGCAGCCGCGGCAGCCAATTCTCGATGACCGGCATGCTCGGCGCGGGCCCGTTCTCGCCGCGGACGGTCTCCTCGAGTTCGGCAGCCTTGTCCTGTCGCGACGGGGATATGTCCGCCCGGCTAACCGGCTCAGCATCCGCGCTCAACCACGACTCGCCCGTCGAGCCCATGTCCTTCCGCGAAGCGTTCTCCCGGGCACCGGACTCTCGGCTGGCCTCGTCCACGGAGGCCGGCTCACGAGCCGTTGCCGAGCCCCGGTCCGAATCCTCCCGCCCATCGGACTCCCGCGGGGACTCGTCCAGCGTGGCCCGCTCGCGATTCGTTCCGGCGCTCCGGCCCGAACCCGCGAGCCCATGCACCCGACCCGCCTCGTCCCGCGCGGTGGAGTCGCCACTGTCGGCAGGACGGTCGCCCAGTCCCCGGCTCGTGGTCTCATACCCTGCCGAGGTCGCTCCGTCGCGCTCGTCGGGTTCCGGGCCGGCACCCTGTGATGCGAACTCCGCGCTCACGTCCTCCTCGCCCCGGCGGCGCCCACCCGAATCGGGCAGGCCCGGCTCCCCGGCCCCGGGCGCGCGGCGACGGCCGCCGGTCGCGCCGGTCGCGCCGGTGCTGATGCCCAGCCGGTCGAGCACACTCCGCGCCGCTACCGACCCGTGCTCCGAGTCGTGCCGCGTCTTCCGGGACGCCCGCGACTCGGCATGATCCTCGCCGCTCGCAGAAGCTCCACTCTCTGATCGCTCGTCAGCGCGCCGGCGACCGGCCGAGGGTTCACCCGGCCTCCGCCCCGGAGCCACGACTTCGACCAACCGATCAGACGATGCCGCCGCACCGTCCGCGTGCCGACCGGATGGCTCGTCGAGCCGGGAGCTAACCGGGGCAGGTTCAGCCCGTCGACGGCCCCCGTCGGTTTGCGATGACGTCGCTTCGACGGCCCGCTCGACCCGATGTCCCGTGCCGGATGTCTCGCTCTCGGCGCCGGTCGATCGCGGAGCCCTGCCGGACTCCTCAGCCGTCTCGGCCCGCGGCATACTCCCGGCTTCATCGGACCGTTCGGACCTCGACGGCCCACGGGACTCCTCGCCCGCCTCAACGCGCGGCGTCGCCCCGACCTCGTCCGACCGATCAGACCTCGACGCCCTACCGGATCCACCAGGCAGCTCAACCAGAGGCGTCGTCCCGACCTCGTCCGATCGATGCGACCTCGGGGCCCTACCGGATTCCTCACTCGGCTCGCCCTGCGGCGTCCCATCGCCTTCCCGGAAATGAGCGGGCCTTGAGGCCTTACCGGGCTCCTCGAAAGGCGAGGCCTGCGCGACCTCCGCCGAGCGCTCGTCGGCCGGTTCGGGCGCGAGCGACCGGACTGGCCGTCCGCTATCGGCACGAGCCGCCTTCCCAGCCTGCTCCGCGGCCTCCCGCGGTCGGGGAGCATCCGCCTTTTCCGTCTTCACCTCCGAGCTCGGTTCCCGGCTCTCCGGGACCTTCCACTCGGGTACCGACAGCGGCGCCACCGCGACCGATGCGGTCGCATCCGTGCTCGCCGGCACCGACCCCAGCACGTGGTCCAGATCAACCTCGGCGTGCCCGCCGCCGCCGAACTCACCGGTGAGCAGCCCTACCGCCTGACGCCGCGCACGCGCGTGCACATGCTCTGCGGCCCGCGCCAGCTGGAGGCACTCGATCGCCTCGGCATAGCGGCCGAGGCGCTCCTCCACATGGGCCAGCTCGGTCCACAGGCGAGCGGTCAGCGCGCGCAGGTCATGGCGCTCGGTGGCATGCACCGCGTCGCGCAGCATCCGCGCGGCCGCCTCCACGCTGCCGGCGGGCAGCAGCACGCGGGTGGCGATCGCCATCCGCAGCCATCCGGCCGGAGCGACGGACGCCGCACGCGCCGGCGTGTCCAGCACCGGCTGCGCGATGTCCAGCGCGTTCGTGCCGTCGCCACGATCCAGAAGCGAGCAGACGAGCTGCAACACCAGCCGGATCCGCACCACCCCACCGTCGCGCTGCGCATCCTCGACCTGCTCGAGGAAACCGAGGCCCGTTCGCGCCGCGTCCGCCGCCCCGATGACGTCTCCGTGCCGGCGCCGGTGCGCCGACACCGCGACTCGCAGCAGCGACCGCGCCAGGAGTCGCCCGTCGCCGTCCAGGTCGTTGTCCGCCCCGCACAGACGGTCGGCCTCGGCAAGAGTCCGGTCGAGCTCCGGCTTGCGCCCGAACTGCGACAGACACCCGACCAGCTGGCTCAGCGCCGCTGCTTTTCGCGCACCGCCGAACTCCGGCGTGTCCAGCACGGGCCGGAGCGCGGCGAGCCCGGTCAACGGCGCGCCGACACTGCGCGCGCAGACCGCGAGATCGGTGCGCAGCTGCGCCGCCAGCGCCGTCTGCCCCGCGTCTTCCGCAGCGCGCAGTGCGGCCACAGCACGGCCCACAGTCGGCGCACGCAGACCGAGGCGCACTCGCGCCGACACGGCAAGTCCCTCGCCACGGACCCACAGCTGCTCCGCCCCGGCACCCTCGGCCAGGGCCGCGGCCCGCTCACCGAGGACGAGCGCCAGCTCGGGCGCACGCAGCTCGAAGTCGGCGGCCTGGCCGAGCAGGCGCTCGACCGCCGCGATCTCCGCGCTCCGGCCACCGTCGTGGGCGCGCGCACCTGATCGGCTGTGCTGGGTCGCTACCACGGGGGCTCCGCTTCCGTGTCGGCTCGAGCGTGCTAGCACGGGCTCCCCCGCTCAGTCGCGCGTCAGCTTGCGGTGCGTCACCCGGTGCGGTCGGGCCGCGTCCGGCCCGAGCCGCTCCACCTTGTTGTTCTCGTAGCCCTCGAAGTTGCCCTCGAACCAGAACCACTTGGCCGGGTCCTCGTCGGTGCCCTCCCACGCCAGGATGTGCGTCGCCACGCGGTCGAGGAACCACCGGTCGTGCGAGATGACCACGGCGCAGCCGGGGAACTGCTCCAGCGCGTTCTCCAGCGAGCCCAGGGTCTCCACGTCCAGGTCGTTGGTCGGCTCGTCCAGCAGGATCAGGTTCCCGCCCTGCTTGAGGGTCAGGGCCAGGTTCAGGCGGTTGCGCTCTCCACCCGAGAGCACGCCCGAAGGCTTCTGCTGGTCCGGGCCCTTGAAGCCGAACGCGCTGACATAGGCCCGCGACGGCATTTCGGTCTGCCCGACGTTGATGTAATCGAGCCCGTCAGACACCACCTCCCACACCGTCCTGGCCGGGTCGATCCCGGCGCGATTCTGGTCCACATAGGACAGTTTGACCGTCTCGCCGATCTTGACCTCACCGTCGTCCGGCTTCTCCAGCCCGACGATGGTCTTGAACAGCGTCGTCTTACCAACACCGTTCGGGCCGATCACACCGACGATGCCGTTGCGCGGCAGCGTGAACGACAGGCCGTCGATCAGGACGCGATCCTCGAAGCCCTTCTTGAGGTGCGAGACCTCGACGACCACGCTGCCCAGCCGCGGCCCCGGCGGGATCTGGATCTCCTCGAAGTCCAGCTTGCGGGTGCGCTCGGCCTCCGCGGCCATCTCCTCGTAGCGATCCAGTCGGGCCCGCGACTTGGTCTGACGAGCCTTGGCGTTGGACCGCACCCAGTCCAGCTCGTTCTTGAGCCGCTTCGCCAGCTTGGCGTCCTTCTTGCCCTGGACCTCGAGGCGTTCCCGCTTCTTCTCCAGGTACGTGGAGTAGTTGCCCTCGTAACCGACGACGCGCCCCCGGTCGAGCTCCATGATCCACTGAGCGACGTTGTCCAGGAAGTACCGGTCGTGGGTGACCGCGAGAACCGCGCCGGGGTAGCCGGCGAGGAACTGCTCCAGCCACAGCACGCTCTCCGCGTCCAAGTGGTTGGTGGGCTCGTCGAGCAGCAGCAGGTCCGGCTTGGAAAGGAGGAGCTTGCACAGCGCCACCCGGCGGCGCTCACCACCGGACAGGTGCGTCACCGGTTCGTCCGGCGGCGGGCAGCGCAGCGCGTCCATCGCCTGCTCGAGCTGGGAGTCCAGCTCCCAGGCGTCGGCATGGTCGAGATCCTCCTGAAGCCGGCCCATCTCCTCCATGAGCTCGTCGCTGTAGTCGGTGGCCAACTGCTCGGCGATCTCGTTGAAGCGGTCGAGCTTCACCTTGATCTCGCCGAGACCCTCCTCGACGTTGCCGCGCACCGTCTTGTCCTCGTTGAGCGGCGGCTCCTGCTGCAGGATCCCGACGGTCGCGCCCGGCTGGAGGAACGCCTCACCATTGCTCGGCTGATCGAGTCCCGCCATGATCTTCAGCACGGTGGACTTGCCGGCACCGTTCGGACCCACGACGCCGATCTTGGCGCCCGGGTAGAACGCGGTGCTGACGTCGTCGAGGATGACCTTGTCCCCGACGGTCTTGCGCACCTTTTTCATGGTGTAGATGAACTCGGCCATGCCCACGATCGTAGAGCCGTGTCACCCGCGACCGAACGCCGGTCACCATCCTGCGACGCAGAGTCAACCCCCGGTCACCGTCGAGAACACCCAGCGATCACGGTCCCTGCCCTCCGCCGGCCCCGGCCAGGACCGATCCCGGCGGCCGGACCGCCCTGTTCTCCAGGGCTTCGGCCGCCTGCTCGGGAGGGCCCCACGACGGGATCCTCGGCGCCACAGGGGACTCGGGCCGCGGAGTCCGCCGCAGCGAGACGCCGCAGTGGGCAAGGTTCGGCCCGAGCGCGAAAGCCTCGAGTTCAAGTTGAGCACGAGACCCGTCCGCGTCGGGGCCGCTGCCGTGCAACCGCCCGGTGACCACCACCGGATCACCGCGACGCAGCGCGCCGGCGGCCGACGACGCGAGCGCCCGCCTGCAGACGACCCGAACCGAAAACCGCCTGCCCGGCACCCACTCCTGTCTGTGCCGGTCGAACCGGCGCTCGTCACTGCGTACCCGGAAGATCGCCAGCTCGTGCCCGTCCTGCCCGACCCGCTTGACCGTGACATCGCTCGTCATGGTGCCCACCAGCGTCACCGTCGTCTCCCCGATCGCCATCGCTGCGCTCCTTTTCCTAGGTTCTGTTTCATAAGCGGCGGAGCCGCTTGCGGTGGGCCATCAACCGGCACTGCTGCGGGTTCTGAGGTGGTTCCTGGCGAGGACAGCGCCGACGTGGTGTATTGGCATACCTGAGGAGGCGATCCCACAGCCAGGGGCCGCCTCAGGTTCCGCCACCCGCACCGTCACGCAAACCCCTTTCAAAACACTCCCTAGTCGTTTCCCGGCCTGTCACCAGGGTGCCCGGGAGAAGGACGATCCGGGGAGCGAGAGCGAAATCAGCCGAAATCTGTGGATGGTTTCAGGCGATGTGGACAACTCGCCGGAAAAGCCGGCCGGGTCACCAAAACTGTCGGTGCCGTCTGCTAAGGGCGCGGCTCGCCGTGCTCCGCCATCTGCTTGAGCATCGCGTTGTAGGCCACCAGCTCCTCATCGCCGCTGGCCTCCTCCCGGCGGTCCCTTCGCTTCGCCTCACGCGCGTCGGCCCGCGCCCACTGCACGAGCAGCGCGATCAGCACCAGCAACACCGGAACCTCACCGGATGCCCACGCGATACCGCCGCCCAGCCGCTGATCAGCCAGCAGATCGGGCACCCACGGCAGGTGCAGCGCGCGGTAGAAGTTCTCCCCGATGATCGTCTGCTTCGACATCAGGATCACGCCGAAGAAGGCGTGGAAGGGCATGGCGGCGAACATCATGCCCAGGCGCGCGAGGTGCGGCAGCCGTCGCGGCGCCTGATCCACTCCGATCACCGGCCAGTAGAAGACGTAGCCGACAAGGAGGAAATGGGCATTCATCAGAAGGTGTGCCCAGTGGTAGTTCAGAGCCGCGTCGAACAGGCCGGAGAAGTACAGCACGTAGAACGAGCCGACGAACAGGACCAGCGCGACGACCGGATGAGTGAGCACCCGGGCGATCGGCGAATGCACCGCGGCCAGCAACCACTCGCGCGGACCGGGCGGGGCATCCCGGCCGGCCACCGGGAGCGCACGCAACGCGAGCGTCACGGGGCCGCCCAGCACGAACAGCACCGGCGCGATCATCGACAGGAGCATGTGACTGCCCATGTGCACGCTGAACATCGCCGGCGAGTAGCGGCCGATACCGGACGACGTGGCGATCAGCACGACGAAACAGCCGGCGAGCCAGGCGACCGTCCGCCCGACCGGCCAGTCGATGCCGTTGCGCCGCAGCCTCCGCACACCCGCCAGGTACACGGCGGCGAGCACGATCGCCGCCGTCCCGTAGACGAGATCGAAGCGCCAGTCGAACAGCAGCCGCAGCAGGGTCGGCGCGCCGGGCAGGTCGTAGCCGATGAGCAGTTCCGTGGTCGAGGGCTGCACCGCCTCCTGCGGGGGCGGGGTGCGCCCCAGCGCGGTGGCGATGCCGATCGTGACGAACATGATGAGCACCTCGACCGCGGCCAGGCGCAGCAACTGGCCGCCGCCCTGACCGTCGACCAGCGCACGCACGCCGCGAGAACGCTGCTGCTGACCGAACACGCCGAGCACCAGCAGCGCGACGACCTTGGCCACGACGAGCAGGCCGTACCCGGTGGTGAACAGGTCGGACACGGGTAGCCGGACCAGCGCGTTGATCACGCCGGACACGGCCATCACGATCCAGCACACCAGCGCGAGCCGCGAGAAGCGGCGCGCCGCGAGCGCCAGGTGCTCCCCACGTCGCCAGCCGAGCGCGAGCACGGCGACCAAGCCGCCGACCCACAACGACGCAGCCATCAGGTGGAAGAGCAAGCTGTTCGTCGCAACGTCGTGTGCGCCACCGCTGGCGGAGTGCCCGGTCACCGCGACCGGGACGAGCCCGGCGACGGACAACCCGAACAGCAGCGCTGTCCAGCCCCAGGACAGCACGAGGCGGCAGCCTAGCACCAGCACGAGGGCGACGCCCGCCGTCCACAGCCAGGCTTTGGGCTGCTCGATCGCGTCCACCAGATCGAGCAGGACCCGCGGGGAGAACAATTCGGTGACCGGCCTGCCGGCCGCGTCCGCGGCGGTGAACACGACCGAGGCGAGCGCGGCGAAGAACCACACCCACGCGGCGATTCCGGCGGTGCGCAGGGCGGCGTAGCCGTCGCGGGCCAGCACGCCCGACTTCTGCGGCGGCACCAGGAACGTCGCCAGCAGCAACGACCCGACGCACACGACCGACGCGGAATCGGCGAGCACCCGGACCACGCCGACGCCGTACTGCGTCACGACGCCCGGGTCGGGCAGTCCGGCGATGAGGTAGGTGGCCCCGCCCGTCAGCGCGAGCAGCGCGACCGCCACCACCGCCGCCAGCAACCCGCACACCAGGAGCAACGGGAAGACACTCGCGCGGCGCCGGGTCGTGGTCTCGGAAACTTCGGAGGGCACGTGTCGAGCGTAGGCCTGCCTCAGGCGGGCAGTTCGGCAGCGGTCCGTTCACGGTGACGTGCGCGACTCGCACCCACCGCCGCCGGGGCGATGAGCGCCGCCAGAACCGCGACCAGCACAAATGAAGCGGACAAGGAGGTCACCTGTGCGATACCGCCGATCAGGGGCGGACCGGCCAGGAAACCGGTGTAGGCGATCGTGGTGACGAAGGCGATCTCACGCTCTCCGCCGCTGCCGTCTGCCCGCTTACCGGCCTCGCCGGCGAGGCTCAGCGCGACGGGGAACGCCGCCGCCAGGCCCATCCCGGCCAGGACGAACCCGGCGAAGGCCGGCCCCGCGACCGGTACGACGGCGGACATGGCCAGGCCCACGCCAGCCACGAGCGCTCCGGCAACGAGGGTGCGGGTGGCACCGAAGCGGCGCTGCATCCACGCGCTGCCGAGCCGGGTCACCGCCATGGCGAGCGAGAACGCGGTGAAGGCCAGTGCCGCGGCACCCTGCCCCGCGCCGTGCTCGGTCACCAGCAGGAGGGCGGACCAGTCGGAACTGGCACCCTCGGCGACCGCGGAGCACAGCGGCACCACGGCCAGCAACCACAGCACGAGCCGCCGGGTGGGAGCAGTGCGCGCCTGCCGCGCGGTTTGCCCGGACCGAGGAACCGACCGCGGCAAACCGCGGTAGACGACGAACATCAGGAGCGCGGTCACCACGGCCGCGACGAGGAAATGCCTCTCCGGTGACCAGTGCCGCGCCGCGGCAAGCCCGGCGGCGGCCGACGCGACCAGGCCGCCGAAGCTGAATCCCGCGTGGAAGACCGGCATGATGACCTTGCCGGTGCGGCGCTCGACACCGACGCCGCCGATGTTCATCGCGACGTCCAGCGCACCATTGGTGAGACCGAGGCCGAACAGGGCAACCGCGAGCCACGCCACCGACCCGACGAGCCCGGTCAGCGGCAGCACGACGCAGGCCAGCAGAGTCGCCACCAGCATCACGGCGCGAGCCCCGAACCGCTCCGACAACCGTCCCGACAGCGGGGCCGCCACGAGGAGCCCCGCGGTACCACCGAGCAGCGCCAGGCCCAGCATCCCCGGAGTGGCGCCGATCTGATCGGCGAGCGCGGGCACGCGCGGCGCCCACGATCCGTAGACCCCGCCGTTGAGCGCGAAGACCACAAATACCGCTACCCGGTCGCTGATCCCGATCACCCGTCCCACAATGACTTAAGCGCTTCAGAAGGTCAACCGGATTCTCCCTCCGTCTAGACTGCGGCGATGACCGGGACCCGTCGGCGCCGTCCGACGCTCGACGACGTCGCCAGCGCAGTGGGCGTGTCACGGGCGACGGTGTCCAACGCGTACAACCGCCCGGACCAGCTCTCCGCCGACCTGCGGAACGAGGTGCTGCGCGCCGCGAAGCGCCTCGGCTATGCGGGCCCGAACCCGATCGCGCGCAGCCTCGCCACACAGCGGACCGGGGCGATCGCCTTCCTGCTCGACACCGGCGTGTCGGCGGCCTTCTCCGACCCGGCGCTGTCGATCACGCTCGACGCGCTGGCAAGCCGCGTCGATCCCGACGGGCACGCGCTCCTCCTCTTGCCGGGCGGGGACGACGGCGGCCCGCGGGCGGACCGGATTCTGGCGGTGCAGGCCGACCTCGCGGTGGCGTACTCGCTGGCGGACAACGCGCCGGCGCTGCGGGCCGTCAAACAGCGCGGGCTGCCGCTGGTGGTGATCGACCAGCCGGTCGTGCCCGGCGCGGCGCGGGTCTCGACGGACGACCGCGGCGGCGCGAAGGCCGCGGCCCGGCACCTGCTGGAGCTGGGACACCGGCGGTTCGCGATCCTGTCGGCCCAATGCCTGTCCGAGCCGCGCGGTGGACCGTTGACCGCCGCCGAGGCGGCGAAGAGCCGGTTCCTGGACAACCGGGAGCGGCTCGCCGGCTATCTGGAGACGCTGGCCACGGCGGGCCTCGATCCGGATGCGGTGCCGGTCTGGGAGGTGTCCGGACTCTCGCGCGAAGCCGCGATGCCGGGGGCGGCTCAGCTGCTCGACCGGGATCCGACCGCCTTGCTGTGCATGTCCGACGAACTGGCCCTCGCCGCACTGGCCGCGGCCCGGCAACGCGGTCTGCGCGTGCCCGAGGACCTGTCGATCGTGGGGTTCGACGACACTCCGGCCGCGGCGTGGTCAGAACCGCCGTTGACCACCGTGCGGCAGGACCTCGTCCGCAAGGGACGGCTTGCCGGGGAACTGGCACTGCACCTACTCGCCGGCCGGCGTGCGCCGAAGGCGACCACATTGGACGTCGAGCTGGTGGTGCGCGGTTCCACCGGTCGCGCGAAATAGCAGAGGATTACCCCGTTCGGCAAGAACCAGTTTTCGAACCTGTGGACAAGTCCGATCGGGCGAGCCCGATCGAGTTAACGGAACCTACTTATCCACAGAAGTAGAAATGCATGCTGACAGGCTCCCCACGACCGGCCATTGTGGAAACCGGACCGCGAAGTGCGGGTCCACAGGCAACTCACAGGGGAGATGAGAATGTTCGCGAGAGTTCGCGCGTACTTGCCCAAGGCGCTCGTCCTGGCCGCGCTGGGACTGCTGGCCGCAGGGGGAATCGCCGAGGCGGAAACCGCTCCGGCGACCGGATACGGCTGCGAGCAGGGCGAGTTCTGCGGGTGGTCGGAGGAGTTCTACAGCGGTTCCGTACAGTTCCTCGACCTGCGCACGGTCAACCCCGGCGAATGCATCCCGCTCAGCGGCGACACGCGCTCGTTCGTCAATCGGCTGGACCGCGACGTGACGGTGTACCAGGGCGAGGACTGTTCCACCGAAGGCGATTTCACGACGTACCCGGGTGGCGGGACGTTCGTGCCGCACGCACCGTTCGTCGTGCGAGCCATCCAGATCTGGGACTACTAGGCCGCGTCCCCGCAGACGAGACCGTCGTCCGCTCGCTCCTGGGGACGTGAGTCCGGGCGGACGCCGGTCCGGGATCCGCCGCGCGGTTCCCGCCCGCGGGCGCGGCGCAGGCACACGGCGCGCCCGCGGGTCCTACGGATCGACAGCGGTTGAGGTCACGACCGGTGGGTCTTCGCGTCCTGGCCTATGGGCTGAAGGATGCAGGCGATGGCCAGGAGCTGAAAGCGGTGCCGGCCTCGCTGCCGCCGATGTGCCGGCATCGACGGCATCCACGTCGGCGTTCGCTACTGGTGGGCGTTGAGCTCCTCCGGCGGTGTGGCCGCCGCGGAGCGGGTGAGGATCGCGCGGATCCGTGCGGGATCGACCTTGGGCGTGCGATCGGCGGTGAGCAGGCCGTTGCGTTCCTGCTCGGTGTCGGTCAGCTGGGTGTAGCAGAAGCCGGCGAGCGCCGGTGAGGCGACGACGGCGGTGACGAGCTGGTCCAACCGGGCCACCAGTTCCTCGTCATCGGCCACGGTGGAGTAGCCGAACCACTTTTCGCCGTCGGCGGGAGCGTAGGACAGGCCGCCGAACTCGGTCAGCATGACCGGACGGCCGGCAACGACGTCATCAAGGAGGAGACGACGGCCACCCGGCCTGCTGGTGGTCGCGATGTCCCGCAGTGCATCAGCGTGACCGTAGCGAGTGGACAGTGACTCGCCCGTGCCGGCGTAGTCGTGCACGCCCACGATGTCGGCGGCGGGGATCTCCCAGCCGTCGTTGCCGATGACGGGCCGGGTGGGGTCGACGCTTTTGGTGAGGTGGTAAAGGGACCGCACGAAATGAATTTGCGCGGGAGCCGCGGCGAGGTCGTGAACGCCCCAGCTCTCGTTGATCGGGACCCAGGTGACGATGCACGGGTGGCTGCGATCCCGGCGCAGGATCTCCAGCCATTCCCGGGTTAGCCGCTCGACGGCTTCCGGCGCGAACTCGTAGGCGTTGGCCGTCTCACCCCAGACGAGCAGGCCGAGCCGGTCGCACCAGAAGAGGAACCGCGGGTCCTCGGCCTTCTGGTGCACGCGGACTCCGGTGAAGCCGAGTTCCTTGATGAGCTCGACTTCCCGGCGCAGCGCGACCGCGTCCGGTGCGGCGAGATGCGACTGCGGCCAGTAGCCCTGTTCCAGAACCATGCGCGGGTAGTAGGGGAGGTGATTGAGCAGAAAGCAGCCGTCGGCCACGCCCACGTCACGCAGTCCGAGATAGCTGGACACCGTATCGGTCGGCGCCTCGGCGACGTGCAACTCGGCCGAAATGTCCACCAGGACGGGGTTTTCCGGCGACCACAGCAGCCGGAACCGGTCGTGACCGTGCCGCAGCGCCGGCACGGCCACGTCGAACCGGAACCGCCGCCGGTCGACACGCACGCGCTGCTCAGCCAGGATCTCGTCGCCGAGTCGCAACACCACGCGAATCGCGACGGCCTCACCGGGTTCGGCCGAAAGCTCACCTTCGCAGGCGACCGACGCGCGGGTCATCTCGGTCGTCCAGTGCAGTTCACGGAGGTGCAGGGCGGGCACGACCTCCGCCCACACCGGCTGCCAGATCCCGGTCGTGCGGTGATACCAGATGTCGTGCGGCTCCCGATGCCAGTCCTGTTTGCCCCGGGGCTGGGTGCCCTCGTCCGGACGATCTTCCGCCCGCAGGACGACGACCTGCGAGCCGTCGGGCCGCAGCGCCGAGGTGATGTCGAAGGAGAACGGTGACTGCCCGCCTTGGTGTCCGCCCAGATAAATCCCGTTGATCCAGACGGAAGCCGCGTAGTCGACCGCGGCGAAATGCAGAATCAGACGGTGGCCGTGCGGGATCGGCGGGGCGTCGAATTCGCGCCGGTACCAGACGACGGTGTGCGGTTCGGTCGCGTGCACGCCGGACAGTTCCGACTCCGGCGGGTACGGGACCGTGATCGTCCGGTCGAACGAGCCGGCTGAGGTGACCCACTGGTCGCCGAGACCACGATCATCGTCGTCGAAGGCGAAGCCCCAGTGGCCGTCCAGTTCGAACCACTCGGGCCGGACGAGCTGTGGTCGCGGACAGAGGCGATCCGGGTCGGCGGCGATCATGGCGAAACCCTACGACAGAAAGGAGGATTGAGCATGGCACGGTGAGCTGCTAGCTTCGACGCCGTGACTGCCGGGTCGGCCTCGCGCCGCGCACAGAATGGATTCCCGGCCGCGCCGTGATCACCCGGCGGGCCCGCGGCCCGCCGCCTCCCGCGCCATCTCTTTCCTGGGACGACGCGAAAGGAGGTGATCAGCATGTCCCAGCACCAGGACTCGCGGACCGTCTGGCGGGATTTCCTCGCCCAGCACGGTGAAGGTGGAATCATCACGGCGACCGTGACACGGGTGGTTCCGTTCGGCGTCCTCGTCGAGCTCCCGCCCGGCGTTCCCGGGCTACTGGCCGGACCCGCGTGGGCCACGGACGCCGAAGTCGGTTCCTCGGTCGAGGTTCGCATCGCAAGTCTCGACGTCGAGAACCGGCGCGTGAGCGTGGTTCCCGCCTGACGACCGGGGTGCGGGGCCAGAAAGGCGCTGGCCCCGCACCCTGCGCAGCTTAGTGACCGGTAGGTTCCTGTGCCGGAATTCCGGTGACAGCTGTGGGCAAACGGCCCCAGTGAAGGGCCGGCACGGCGTGCGATGCCGCCTGCCCAGCAGCCGTGGGGCACTCCCACGACGACCGGCATTCCGTGAACCCGCACACCCGGCGCGTGCGGGCGGGGTCACTCCGGCACGCCCACCGGGTCAACGTCATCGCGACCCCACCCCGGCATGCCCGCCGGCTCAGTCCACCCCCGCATGTCCTGACGAGTCAGGCGTGGCTGGCGGCATCCGTCACCAACGGCTGCATGCCCGGCAGGTCACCGGGCGGGGTTGCGCGACCCCATGCCCAGCATGCCGGGCGGGGCCACATCACCAGCGCCCGTCAACCCCCCACGTGCCCGGCCGGCCACGGGACCGGATTGCCTGAGCCAGCCATCACGGGTGGCGCGGTCATGCGACCGGACCTGCATGAACCAACCCGTCGCCCCACCCTGACCGCGCATCCGAGCAGCACAACCCGGCGGCGGCACCGCGATTCAAGACGACGGGTCACGCGTCTGCCGAGCCTCGGGCGGTTCGGAGAACGGCTCGGCGATCCGGCCAAGGGCACTGACTGCCACCACTTGCCGCCGGTCGCGCTTTCCGGCGGGACGCCGTGTGCGCCGCCGTCGCGCTCCCGGCGGGACGCCCCTATGCACGGCCGTCGCGCTCCCGGCGGGACGCCACTATGCACGGCCGTCGATCGCGCTTTCGGCGGGACGCCCGTATGCACGGCCGTCGTTGCTGCGCTGGAGCAGACCCTCGTCGACGAGGTAGCGGCGGAGCGCGGCGTGGTCGTCGTGGATCGGGGCCAGTTTCTCGCGCACATCACGCTCGGTGTAGACCCGGCCGGGTTCGAACAGTTCAGCGAGTTTTGCGAGGAGGGCTTGGCGGAGCTTGCCCGGACGTGGGATCGCGACGAGCCGACCGCGGTTGAACAGCGTTTCGAGCGGGTCGGACGGAGGCTTGGCCAACGCGTCGCGGAAGGCTTCGGGGACTGGTCGGTAGCGGCCCTCGGAGAGGGCGACCATCCCGGTCGCGATCAGACGCTTCACGAGTTTCGCGGTGCGCCGATCACCATCCGCGGGGAGACCGTCCGGACCGGTGCAGATCCGGGCGAAAAGCAGCAGGCGTTCGGGGTCCGCCAGCGCGGAGACCAGCGCTTCCGGTGAGGCCATGGCCCGACCGTACCGACAGGCGGGTCATCCGCGAACCAGTTTTCATGATCGCGAGCGGCCGGGCAGGGAGCTGCACGCTCCACCGCCCGGGCTTCGCGCCCCGACCGAAGAACGGAACTTCCGGCGAGCGCGGCGGCCGCAGCCCGGCGACGTCAGTGCGGCGCCATCCGGCCCGACCCGGGGCTAACAGCCAACGGAGGGCAGGCCGACGCAGCGACACACCGTGCGCGTCCAGGGCCGAAGCCCGGCCGGGCGGCATCCTTACGACCACCTCGCGTCCTGGGGGGAGGTGGTCGTCGGGCGTCCCCTCGGGGAGCCGGCTATGAGCGCACCTCGGCCGGGCGTGCAATGTCCGTCCGCCGCGAAGCGAGCTGGGGCAAAGTAGAGCGGCAGTCGAAGCCGTCCCACGCATACCTCGACGAGGCCGGAGCCTCAGGCGACGACGTCAGCCACGATGCAGGTGATGTTGTCCGGCCCGCCGCCGGCGTTGGCCAGGTCCACCAACCGCTGCACGGCCTCCTCCGGCTCGGCCACCGCCGTCAGCACCTCGGCCAGCTCGGCGGGCGACGCGACGTCCGACAGGCCGTCCGAACAGATCAGGTACCGGTCGCCGGCTTGGGCGTCGAGCACGAAGAGGTCCGGCTCCGGCTCCCCGGCACCCTGCAAAGCCCGCGTCAGCACCGACCGCTGCGGGTGACTCATGGCCAGCTCCGGCGAGATCCGACCCTGGTCCACCAGCTCCTGCACCACCGTGTGATCCCGCGTCACCTGCACCAGCTCACCCTCCCGCAGGCGATACGCCCGCGAGTCACCGACGTGCGCCACCGCGAACGAGGCACCGTCCCACGCGAGGACCGTCAGCGTGGTGCCCATGCCCTGCAGACGGCTGTCGTCCGCCACCAACGCGCGCAGCCGGGCACCCGCATCGGACACGGCAACCGCCAGCGCCTCCACGTCAGCCTTCGCGGACTCGGCTTCCAGGCGCTCGTCCAGGGCAGCGATGGCAGCGACGGCGCCCGAACTGGCAACCTCACCGGCGACGTGGCCGCCCATCCCGTCGGCAACGGCGAGCACACGCGGACTGGTATAGACCGAGTCCTCGTTCGCTTCGCGTCGCTGTCCGACGTCGGAAGCCACGGCGTACGAAATCGTCAGCGGCCCAGGTTCCATACGTGAAGTAAAGCAGCGGCCCGCGGACCACGGCACAGCCTCACCCCGTCCGGGCGCCATGCGCCACAATCGGCAGGTGTGGTTCGCGGTCCTGGGTTCGGTCGAGGCGCGGTCCGCGGCCGGACACCCGGTGCCCCTCGGCGGGCCACGATCGCGGTCCCTCCTCGCACTCCTGCTGCTCGACGCCGGCCGCGTCGTCAGCACGGACCGGCTCATCGACGGCCTGTACGGAGACGCCCCGCCCGGCGACACGGTCAATGCGCTGCAGGCCCAGGTGTCCCGCCTGCGCCGCAAGCTCGGCGACGAGGCCCAAATCGAGTCCCAGCCCGCGGGTTACCGGCTCGTGGTCGAGCCCGATCGTGTCGACCTCAACCGCTTCATCCGGCTGACACGGGAGGGCCGCGAGGCTCTCGCCGCCGACGAACACGTTCGAGCCGCGAAGCTTCTGCGCGAGGCTCTGGCACTGTGGCGCGGCCCGGCGCTGGCCGACGTGCGCGAGGCGCCGATCGCCGAAGCACACGCCACCCGGCTGGACGAGCTGCGCACCGTGGCGATCGAGGACCGCGCCGAAGCCGACCTCGCCCTCGGTGAATCCCGCGGCGTCATCGGCGCGTTTCCCTCCGCGGGTGCCGCTTCGGATCCGGTCGGGCGCATCGACGTGGCCCTGGCCGGCCGGCGCATGCTGCTGATCTTCGACAACTGCGAGCACGTCATCGCGGATGCCGCGAAGCTCGCCCACCGGCTGCTGGGGTCGAGCCCCGGACTCCGCGTCCTCGCCACCAGCCGAGAACCTCTGGGCATCACCGGCGAGGCACTGTGCCCGGTTTCGCCGCTGGCGTCCCCACCGCCGGGCAGCAGCGCGGCGGAAGCCGGTCAGTACGACTCTGTGCGGTTGTTCACCGACCGGGCGGCGGCCGTGCGGCCCGGTTTCCACCTCGACGACGACTCGGCCGGCCAGGTGCTGCGCATCTGCGCGGCGCTCGACGGGCTGCCCCTGGCCATCGAACTGGCCGCCGCGCGCCTGCGGACCCTTCCGCTGGACCAGCTCGAGGCCCGGCTGGGCGACCGGTTCCGCCTGCTGTCCAAGGGAAGCCGCACCGCGGCGCCCCGGCACCAGACGTTGCGCGCGGTCGTCGGCTGGAGCTGGGACCTCCTCGAACCGGACGAGCAGGATTTGGCGGAGCGGTTCGCGGTCTTCGCCGGTGGAGCCACCGCCGGAGCGGTCGCGGGCGTGTGCGGACTGTCCGAACCAGACGCGGAAGACCTCCTCGACAGCCTTGTCGACAAGTCGCTCCTCGAGCTCGCCGGTGACCGGTACCGGATGCTGGAGACGATCCGGGCGTTCAGCGCCGAAAGACTCGACGAATCGGGCGAACGGGACGAGGTTGCCCGCGCGCATGCCGAGTACTTCCTCGCTCTGGCGCGAACCGCGGACTCGCACCTGCGCCGGACCGAGCAGATCGAGTGGCTCGCCCGGCTGACCGCCGAGCGGCCGAACCTGCACAGCGCCCTGCGCTGGGTGGTCGACTCGGACACGGGCCTGGCGCTGCGGCTGGTCGGCGCGCTGTCGTCGTACTGGCGTCTGCAGGGTGTGCGCACCGAGATCGCGCCGCTGGCCGGGCGGCTGCTGGCCAACCTCGGGCCCGAACCCCCGGGCGACCTGGCGGAAGAGTATGCGCTGTGCGTACTCAACGCCGTGCCTGCCGAACCGCCCGGGCTGGACGAGCACCTGCGTCGCGTCGGGACGATCATGACCTCGCTGCGCTGGCCGTTGCGCCAGCCGTACCTGCTGGTCTACTGGGCGTTGTTCGCCGGGCCGCCGGACCCGACGCGGCAGCCGAACGAGCTGGAACAGGCGGTGTTCGACGACGACGATCCGTGGTTGCAGGCGCTGCGGGACTTCTCGACGAGCTACCTCCGGCTGTTCAACGGCGATACGGAAGGAGCCGAGGCGGCCTTCGGCAGTTCGCTGGAACGGTTCCGGGAGGTCGGCGACCGATGGGGCATCGCCCAGGTGCTCGACGGCCTCGCGGAACTCGCCGACCTGCGGGGTGACCGGGACCGGTCGCAGGCGCTCGTGGACGAGGCGATGGACCTGCTCGGGCAGCTCAACGCGACGGAGGAGCTGGCCGAGGTGTGGCTCCGGCGGGCGGACCGCCTGCTGCGCGACGGCGACCTGACCGACGCCGAAGCCGGCTACCACCGCGCGGCGGACCTGGCGCGTCGCGCGGGCGCCTCGATGGTGCTCGCGCAGACCTACCGCGGGTTTGGTGAGCTGGCGCGGCGCCATGGCGACTTCGGGGACGCGCGGGCCCATTACGGGTGGGCGCTGGATGCCCTGGGCCCGGACTGGCAGAGCGACGCGGCGAGCGCGCAGACCCTCACCGCGCTCGGCCGCCTGGCCGAGGCGACGGGTGATCTGGACGAAGCGCGGAGGCGGCACCGGCGGGCACTCGACATCACGCTGAAGCAGCACTTCCGCGCGAACATCGCGGCCGCCCTGGAGGGGCTGGCGGGGATCACGCTGCTCGACGGCGACGCCGAGGAGGCCGCCGAACAACTGGGCATGGCGGTGGCGCTGCGCGGGGTGGCCCGTCCGGGCGACCGGGACGTCGCGGGCGTGGCAGCCGCGTGCCAGAAACTCCTCGGCGCGGACGCCTTCGCCACCGCCTACTACCGCGGCGCGGCGATGCCCTACGACCAGATCCGCAAACGGCTCACCCGGAGAACGTAGTAACCCGACCAGTCCGCCAGTGGAGCAGCGCGGGGGTGGCAAACCGGCGCGACCACGGCCCAACGACCCGAGCCTCGCGCGGCTCACCCAACCGGCGACGAAGTAGCCGCACACGGCCGCAGTCCCACCAGTGGCGCGCGTGGCACGCAACGAACAGATCCCGCGCCTCACCCGACCGCCCAGGACATACCCGCCTCAGATCCCGTAGTCCTTCAGCTTCAGCGTGTTCGCCGCCTTCAGCGTCATCTTGTCGAACACCCCGGAGAACGCGCGCGTGGTCAGCATGCGGTGCGACTGGTTCCGCAACCACAGACCACGCGCCGTCCGGGGTGCGAGGAACGGGCCGGTGCCCTTGGCCTGCTTGGCACCCGCCTCGGCGGCCGGCCGCACCTGCGCCTCGTAGCGCGGGAACGCCAGCGTGTGATCACCGCCCGCGGCGTGGAGTTCCCCGGCGAGCACGTGGGCTGCCATCATCGCCAGACCGGTTCCGCTTCCGCCCGGCCCCACGCCCCATCCCGCGTCGCCGACCAGGGCGATCCGGCCCCGCGTGTACTCGGGCAGGTAGACGTGCACCAGTTCGTCGAAATACAGGTCGGTCGCATCGCGCAGGGCGTCGAGCAGGCGCGGCACCTCCCAGCCGACCCCGGCGTAGACGTCCGCGATGACCCGCTTCATCTGGGCGTCGTCCTTGCGGTCGTAGTTCAGGCCGTTCGTGGCGAAGACGAACCCGACGCCTGCCGGGCCGTCCGGCTCCTCCGCCGCGTACGTCACGCCCCGGCCGAGCACGTTGTAGATCAGCCCGGTGTGGTCCAGCCGCAGGTGGTTCGGCGCGCTGAACCCGGCGTAGACGTACCCCATCTCGGTCCGGAAGCGCGACTCCGGACCGAACGTCAGAGCCCGCACACCCGAGTGCAGGCCATCCGCGCCGACCACCAGGTCCACGGTCCGCGGCGCGCCGTGGGCGAAGGTGACCTCGACGCCCGAAGCCGTCTCCGTCAGCGACGTGATCCAGTCGCCGAAGACGTACTCGGTCTCGACCCTGGTCGCCTCGTACAGGACCCGGCTCAGGTCACCGCGCCGGATCTCCACCTCCCCGCTGATCATCGACGCCGGCAGGCTCGCCACCCGCTTCCCGGACGCGTCCAGGACGTGCTGCTCCCCCATCGACGTCTGCCGCGCGCGAATCTCCTCCAGCAACCCCATTCGGCGCAGCACCTCCATCTGCTCGCCGCGGAGGTCGACGGCCTGCCCGCCCTCCCGCAGGGCCGGTGCCCGCTCCACCACTGTCGTCGCGTACCCCAGGCGGTTCAGCCAGAAAGCCGCGGACGGGCCGGCGATGCCGGCGCCGGAGATCAGGACTGTCTTACCCATGTCGCACTCCTCGTCTCGGATGGCCCGAGCTTCCTGAGGTGCGCTGACCGCCGGCTTACCGTTCGCTGACGCGGGCGCTGATCGCCTGCGTTACCCTGCTGCCGTGCTCGTGCTGCTGCCTCCCTCGGAAACGAAAGCCACCGGTGGGGACGGCCCTCCGCTCGATCTCGACACCCTGTCGTTCCCCGAACTCAACCCGCTGCGCCGCAAACTCGGCGACGCACTGGTCGATCTGGCCGCGGACGTCCCGCAGAGCCTGGACGTGCTGAGCCTGTCGGCGCGGCAGGAGGACGAGGTCGCACGCAACGCCGGGCTCTGGAACGCGCCCACCCTGCCCGCGCTGGCGCGCTACACCGGTGTGCTCTACGACGCACTCGGCTACGGCGGCCTGCGCAGGGCCGCCCGGGCGAAGGCCGACCGCAGGCTGGCCGTCGCCTCCGCGTTGTTCGGCATCGCGCGCGGGGACGACCGCATTCCGTCCTACCGGCTGTCCGGCGGGACGTCGCTGCCCGCGCTCGGCACGCTCCGCTCGCTGTGGCGCCCGGTGCTCGAGCCCGCGCTGGCCGAAGTGGACGGACTGGTGGTGGACCTGCGCTCGGGCACCTACGCCGCGCTCGCGCGCATTCCCCGGGCGATCACGATTCGCGTGGTCACCGCGAGCGGCAAGACCGTGAGCCACTTCAACAAGGCCTACAAGGGAAAACTCGCCGCCGCACTCGCCACCGCAGGCCGGGAACCCTCCACAGTGGAAGGTCTGATCGGGGTGGCCGAACGCGCCGGGATCACACTCGACCGGGTCGGCGAACAGGAACTGGAGCTGATCACCGACCGGTGACCGTCCCGGTCTGCCCGTTAATTCGGTTGCGGTCGGCGTGCCGCCGCGCGCATGATCTGCCGACGCCGGTGCGCTGGGCCCGGTGGTGAGGGAAGGAGGTGCGTCGTGTCCGTCGTTGTCCTGGGCCGTGCCTTCCTCGCCCGCCCACCCGCCCCGCCCGCCTGATCCTCGGCGCCGGTGGGGCGCGTCAGCCATGGAGACCCACCAATGCGCCAGCACGATTTCGAAGAAGAGTTACCACCGCGCGCCCGTCGTCGGCGCAACAAGATCAACCCCGTCCGCACCGGCCGTCTCACCCAGGAGGAACGGCGGCGGCTCGCCCGCCGGCGCGACGACGCTTACGCCGAGCCCGAGATCCCGGGCGGAGCGGATCGCCACACCACGTGGGACAGCGCCGAGCGCGGGCCACGGCCGCGTCCGGCCTGGGTGATCACCGAACTGGCCGCCGTCGACACCGAGCTCGGCGTCCTCAAGTCCGGCAAAGAGGCCGACGTGCACCTGCTCCGCCGGGGCCTGCCGGACCGCAGCCGGGAATGCCTGCTCGCCGCGAAGCGTTACCGCTCGAGCGAGCACCGCCAGTTCCAACGCGACTCCGGCTACCTCGAAGGCCGGCGGATGCGCCGGTCCCGGGAGAACCGGGCCATGGCGCAGCGGACCTCGTTCGGCCGCAACCTCATCGCCGAGCAATGGGCGGTCGCCGAGTTCGCCGCGCTCAGTCGCTTGTGGACGATCGGCGTCCCGGTGCCGTACCCGGTGCAGCGGGACGGCACGGAACTGCTGCTGGAGTTCGTCGGAGATCCCGACGGCACGGCGGCGCCACGCCTGGCACAACTACGGCCCGAGCCCGACGATCTCGCGGACCTGTGGCGCCAGACGATCGGGGCACTCGACGCAATGGCGTCGGAGGGGCTCGCGCACGGAGACCTGTCCGCCTACAACGTCCTCGTCCACGACGGCCGGATCGTGCTGATCGACCTGCCGCAAGTCGTGGATGTGCTGACCAATCCGAGAGGACCGGAGTACCTCACTCGTGACATCCACAACATCGCCGCGTGGTTCACCGCCCGAGGACTGCAGGTCAACGCCGGTGACCTGGTGTCCGACCTGCGGTACCGGGCGGGGCTGGCGTGAGGTCCCGTACGGTCTTCAGGTATTCTGATCACAGTCCGCAGTCGGGTGACGTAATTCGGGTCGCCCTCGTCAAGGATCGCGGACACACCACCGATGGCGCAGCCGCGCCGGGTTCGTCCTTGTGAACGCCCGCCGAACTTGTCTTCTGCCTGCCTGCGCGCAGGCACACCGGGCCTCCCTTGCGACGTACCACCACGTCCGAGAGGCAGTGCGTGAGCATCACCCTTGAGTCCACTTCCACCGTGCAGTCGTTCGCCGACCTGAACCTGCCCGAGCCCCTGCTCGGCGCGTTGCGCAAGGCCGGCATCGACGCACCCTTCCCGATCCAGTCGGCGACCCTGCCGGACGCGCTCGCGGGGCGCGACGTGCTCGGCCGGGCGCAGACCGGGTCCGGGAAGACCCTCGCCTTCGGGCTGGCCCTGCTGGCCCGCCTCGACGGCGGCAAGGCCCGGTCGCGGCGACCCCGCGCCCTGGTTCTCGTTCCCACCCGTGAGCTGGCGCTGCAGGTCAGCGACGCGCTCACCCCGCTGGCCCGCGCGCTGGGCCTCTGGTGCCGGACCGCCGTCGGCGGGATGGCCTTCCCCCGCCAGGCCGACGCGCTGCAGCGCGGTGTCGACCTGCTGATCGCCACGCCGGGGCGTCTGTCGGACCACGTCCGGCAGGGCACCGCGAACCTCAGCGAGGTCGCGTTCGTCGCGATCGACGAGGCCGACCAGATGGCCGACATGGGCTTCCTGCCCCAGGTCCGGGAGATTTTGGACCTGACTCCGGCGGACGGCCAGCGGCTGCTGTTCTCCGCGACGCTGGACGGTGACGTCGGGCAGCTGGTCGACCGCTACCTGCACGACCCGGTCGAGCATTCGGTCGCGCCGGCCACCGCCAGCGTCGACACGATGGACCACTACGTGTTCCAGGTCTCGCGCCAGGACAAGCCGTCCGTGATCACCGAGATCGGCGCGCGCGACGGCCGCACGATCATGTTCGTGCGCACCAAGCACCACGTCGACCGGCTCACCGACCGGCTGCGTGAGCGCGGGGTGCGGGCGGGCGCGCTGCATGGCGGCAAGTCGCAGGGCCAGCGCAACCGGGTCCTGCAGGACTTCCGCGACGGCCACACCACGGTGCTGGTCGCCACGGACGTCGCCGCCCGCGGCATCCACGTCGACGACGTCAGCCTGGTCCTGCACGTCGACCCGGCGGCCGACCACAAGGACTACCTGCACCGCGCCGGCCGCACCGCGCGCGCCGGTGCGTCGGGCACCGTGGTCACGCTGATCACGCCGGACCAGCGGCGCACGGTGCGCCGGATGACCGACCGGGCGGGCGTTCGCGCCGACAACCTGGTGGTCCGGCCCGGCGACGCGAAGGTGGCCGACCTCACCGGTGCCCGCGAGCCGAGCGGTGTCCCGGTGGTCGACCGTCCGCGCGACACCGCCCCGCGCCGCGGTGGCGGCTCGCGTGGGTTCGGTGGGCCGCAGCGTCCGCGCCGCGGCGGTGGCTACGGCGACCGCGAGCGCGGGCACGGCGGCTACGGTCACGGCGACCGTGACCGCGGGCACGGCGGCGGCTACCGCCAGCAGCGTCCGGGCCGCGGTCCGCGCCGCAGCACGCCGTCCGCCGGCTGAACGCACTGATCGGACAACCGCCGCGATCCCGCCAGGGGTCGCGGCGGTTTCGTTATGCGGTCTTCTCCGGCAGCGCGGCTTCGTAGGCCTCCCGCAGCTTCCCGAACACCGACTCCCGCCCCGCCGGGCGCGGGATCCCGAGGTGCTGCTCACGCAGTTCGTCCATGAACTCGTCCCACAGCGGCGGGCCTCCGCGCTCCAGCAGCTCGGCCCGCACAGCCAGCTCCGGCGTGACCGGCAGGTGGCGGCGGCCCCACGCGCCGAGGTGGGCCATGATCGGCACGAGCTGGATCGCCGGCTCCGTCAGGCTGTAGATCACCTTCTGCTTGTGCGTGGGGTCCGGCGCGCGCGTCACAAGGCCCAGCTCGGTCAGCCGCTGCAACCGCGACGCGAGGATGTTGGAAGCGATCCGCTCGTCGGAATTCTGCAGCAGCTCGCGGAAGTGCCGGCGGTTGCCGAACATCATGTCCCGGATCACGACGAGCGACCACTTGTCGCCCAGCGCCTCGACCGAGAGGTTGATCGGACATCCCGACCGGCGCTCGTCCGTCACGTGAAACTCCCCTAACTCGATCTCCGATTGCAGTTTACAACCGGTTGCCCGCGCAGTACAGTTTCGAAAACCGGTTGCAAACCGCAATCAGAAGGAGAGACGACGATGAGCAAGGTGTACAGCGATGTGGGTGTTTCGGTCGACGGATTCCTGGCTGGGCCGCGCCAGAGCCGGACGGACCCGCTCGGCGAGGGCGGCGAGCAGCTGCACAGATGGATGTTCGAGACCGGGGACGAGAGCCGGACCGAACGCGAGGCCATCGTCGACGCGGGTGCGTTCATCATGGGGCGCAACATGTTCGGGCCCGTCCGGGGAGAGTGGGACGAGGACTGGCGCGGCTGGTGGGGCGAGGAGCCGCCGTACCATGCGCCCGTCTACGTGCTGACCCGCTTCCCGCGCGAGCCGGTGATCATGGAAGGCGGCACGACGTTCCACTTCGTCACCGAGGGCATCGAGTCCGCGCTGAAGCAGGCACGTGCCGCCGCCGGTGGCCGGAACGTGTCGATCGCGGGAGGTGCGTCCACGGTGAACCAGTACCTGGCCGCGGGTTGATCGACGAGCTGCGCCTGCACATCGCGCCCGTGGCACTCGGCGAGGGCGAGCGGCTCTTCGACGGCGTGGCCGGTCTGGAGCTGGACCAGGTCGCGTCCCGCGGCGCCGCACTGGTCACCCACGTGACCTACCAGGTCCGGCACTAGATCGGCAGCAACTCGAACGTGCAGGCGAGGGGCACGCCGAAGGACTCGCCCGCCGCCGCAGCGAACCGGCGCAGGAACGCGTCCGGTTCGGCCGGCGCGCCGCCCAGCTCCGCGAGGTAGACCTGATGCTCCCGCAGCGACGCGACGGCCACGTCGAACGTGCCGGTGATGTCCACCGCGTGCGTCTGCACGGGCGAACCGCTCACGGCGATCCACCGCACACCGCTCCACGGCTCGAGGCCGAGGTCGCGGAACAGCCACCGGTTCGCCGCGTCCCGTACCGCGTCCATCGTCGCCGTGCCGACGTGGCGGTGGTCGGCCAGGTTGAACCCGCCGCCGGGGAACGTCGCGTGATGGTTGAGCGTCAGGACCATCTCCGGGCGATGCCGGCGGATGGCCGCGGCAATGTCCCGCCGCAACGGGATCCCGTTCTCGATCAGGCCGTCGGGATGGTCCAGGAACTCGACCTCCTCGACGCCGACGACCCGGGCGGCGGCGAGCTGTTCCTGCGTCCGCAGCGGACCGGCCTCCTCGGGCGGCATGCTGCCGATCCCGGCCTCACCGCGTGAGGCGAGCAGGTACCCGACCGACTTGCCCTGCCGAGTCCACCTGGCGATCGCGCCGGCCGCGCCGTACTCCAGATCGTCGGGGTGCGCGACCACCGCGAGCGCGCGGTTCCAGTCCTCCGGCATGGGCGCCGGTCCGGTGTCGGTCATGGCCCCTCCACTGCCCGGTCCGGGTGCGGTGCGACACTGCCTGACGTGAACGTACCGGCATCCTCCTCCCCGGAGCAGGTTTTCGATTGGCTCGACACGGCGGCGGAGAAGCGCGCCGCGGCCGGGCTGACCCGCCGCCTGCGGCCGCGTGGCGCCTCCTCGGCGGATCTGGACCTCGCCGGCAACGACTACCTGGGCCTGGCCCGCGACAAGCGCGTCGCCGGAGCCGCCGCGGCCGCCGCCCTCCGCTGGGGCGCCGGGGCCACCGGCTCGCGCCTCGTCACCGGGTCGACCGAGCTGCACGCCGAGCTCGAGTACGAGCTGGCGCGGTTCTGCGGTGCGCAGGCCGCACTGGTGTTCTCCTCCGGCTTCACCGCCAACCTGGGCGCCGTCACGACCCTGTCCGGCGCGGAGTCGGCGATCGTCAGCGACAAGTACATCCACGCCTCGCTGATCGAGGGCTGCCGCCTGTCCCGCACCGACGTCGCGGCGATCAACCACTGCGATCCCGCAGCGGTCGAGCACGCGCTCGCGACGCGCCGCAAACAGCGAGCGCTGGTCGTCACCGACTCGGTGTTCTCGGTCGACGGCGATCTCGCGCCACTGCGCGAACTGTCGCGCGTGTGCCGCGACCACGGGGCAGCCCTGCTGGTCGACGACGCGCACGGGTTCGGCGTGCTCGGCGAGGGCGGCCGGGGCGCGGTGCACGCGGCCGGGCTCGCCGGGGAGCCAGATGTGGTCACCACGATCACGCTGTCGAAATCGCTCGGGGCGCAGGGCGGCGCCGTCCTCGGGCCGCGCCGCGTGATCCGGCACCTCGTCGAGACCGCCCGCAGCTTCATCTTCGACACCGGTCTCGCCCCGGCGAGCGCGGCCGCCGCGCTGGCCGCGCTCGGGGTGCTCAAGTCCGAGCCCGAGCTGCCGGAGAAGGTCCTCACGAACGCGGTGACGCTGTCGACTCAGCTCCGGGCGGCCGGATTCCGGGTGAGCGCGCCCGAGGCCGCCGTGATCTCGGTGCAGGCACCCTCGGCCGAAGCCGCAGTCGAGTGGGCGGGCCGCTGCGCCGAGCAGGGTGTGCGGGTCGGCTGCTTCCGGCCGCCGTCGGTCCCGGACGGGGTGTCGCGGCTGCGCCTGACCGTCCGGGCCGATCTGACGGAGTCCGATGTGGACACCGCGGTGAAGGTAATCAGCGAATCGGCGCCAGCCGGCGCCGCATCGTGATGTGCGGGATGCCGTCCTCGTCGAACTCGTCGCCCTCGGCGACGTAGCCGAACTTCTCGTAGAAGCCACGCGCGTAGGTCTGGGCGTCGAGCACGCTGTCCGCGTCGCCCACCGAGATCAATGCCGCCGTCATCAGCCGTGCGGCGAGCCCGCGGTCGCGGGCGTGCTTCGCGGTGACCACCCGTCCGATGCGCCGGGTACCGTCCGCCTCCTGAAGGACCCGGAGGTAGGACTCGATACCGTCCGGCCCCTCGAGCCAGAAGTGGCGCGTCGTCGGGAGCAGGTCACGCCCGTCCAGCTCGGGGTACGGGCAGCCCTGCTCCACGACGAAAACCGCCACCCGGAGCCGGAGGATCTCGTAGAGTTGGTGCGTGGTCAGGTCCGGTCCGCGGACGCCTCTGTCGGAGTGCACGGACTCCTGACTACCAGAACACGAGCCGCGACGAGTCGGCTTCGCTCCGGATCTCGTCCGCGTACGTCACGACGCGCGTGTAGACGCCCGGCTTCCCCGGCTGCGCACAGCCGTCGCCCCAGGAGACCAGCCCGATGAGCGTGTTGCCGACGACCAGCGGCCCTCCCGAGTCGCCCTGGCAGGCGTCGACCTCGCCCTGGGGGTAGCCGGCGCACACCATCGATCGCGAGTCGTAGTTCGGGTAGCTGGCCCGGCAGCTGGAGTCGCTGACGACCGGCACCTCGGCCTTGCGCAGGTAGTCCGAGCGCGACCCGCCGTCCGAGGTGCGGCCCCAGCCCAGCACGGTCGCGCGGGTGCCCTCGGCGTAGAGCGACTCGTCGCTGGGCAGGTGCACCGGCTCGTACGGCAGGCTCTGGGCCAGCTTCAGCACCGCGACGTCGTCGCCCTTGCCCGGGTCGGAGAAGGAGCTCGGCACCCACACCTCCCGCACCGACACGGTCTTGCCGTCGCTCGTGCGCTTGTCCTGGCGGCCGGCCACGACCCGCAGATCCGTTCGCCGCACCGCCTTGGCGCAGTGAGCGGCGGTGGCGACCGCGGTCGGGCTGACGATCACCCCACCGCAGAACTGGTTGCCGCTCTTGTCGGTCAGGTACACCGCGTACGGGTAGCTGCTGATGGCGGCCTCGCTGCCGCCCACGATGTTCGGCCGGGCACCGGTGCTCGGTACAGCCGCGGCGACCATCGGCAGGAACGCGGCAGCGGTGATGACCGCCGTCAGCGCCAGACGGAACTTGCGGTCGCGTCGACGGTGCTTCGCCATGCGCGCTCCCTTCGGAAAGGCTGGATGGTCCCCCAACTACCGCGCCCGACCGGGGTGAACCGACTCCGGGGCGTGAGATTGCCGCACATACAGTAATCGACAAGGGCCCGGAACCGGTGTCACTGGATCGGGTGGTCCTCCGCTCTGCCAAGCTGGAGACGTGCGAGGAATCGTGGCGCTCCTGCTGGCGCTCGGGCTCGTGGCGTGCGGCGCGCCACCCGAGCCGCCACCCCCGCCCGTACCCTCTCCGGCGGCCCCCACCACGACGACGACCACCACCACCGCCCCGCCGCCCACGACCGCCCCGCCGACCACCGCTCCGCCGAGTTGGGCGGTCGGCGCCACCCCGCTGCCGCGCCGGCCGGACGGCTTCGGCGAGATCCGGCCGACGCCGGCCGTGCTGCGCGACCGCAGGCTGCCCACGACCGACTTCCTCCCGCCGCCCGCGGACGGCCGGTACGCCGCCACGGTCAGCGCAGTTCCGGTGAACGTCCTCGCGCGCAGCACCTGGCAGTCCGCCTGCCCGGTCGCCGCGTCCGCGCTGCGTTACCTGACCATGTCGTTCTGGGGCTTCGACGGGAAACCGCACACCGGCGAAATGCTGGTCAACACGTCGGTCGCGCGGGACGTGACCCGGGTGTTCGGCCAGCTTTTCGCGGCCCGGTTCGCCATCGAGGAGATGCGGGTCACCTCGCCTGCCGAGCTGAACGCGGCGCCCACCGGCGACGGGAACAACACCAGCGCGTTCGTCTGCCGCCCGGTCCGCGGTCAGACGAACTGGTCCGCCCACGCGTATGGTCTGGCGATCGATCTGAACCCGTTCTGCAACCCCTACACCAAGGGCGACCTGGTGCTGCCCGAACTCTCGTCGGCGTACGTCGACCGCTCCTGGGTGCGGCCGGGAATGGTCGAGCCCGGCGACGCCACCGTGCGGGCGTTCGCTGCCGTCGGCTGGAGCTGGGGCGGGGCCTGGCGGGAGCCCACGGACCGGATGCACTTCACGGCCACCGGTGGGTAGGAAAGGGAACAAATCCCGGGTTCACGCCGGTTGCATCGGATCGGAACCCCGGCATTCGGAGAGGTTGGACACGTGCCCCACTACGACCTGGTGATCGTCGGAACCGGCTCGGGGAACTCGATCCTCGATCCCCGGTTCGCCGGCTGGAAGACGGCGATCGTCGAGAAGGGCGTGTTCGGTGGCACGTGCCTGAACGTCGGCTGCATTCCCACGAAGATGTTCGTGCACACCGCGGACCTGGCCGCGACGCCGTCGCTGTCGAGCCGGTTCGGGGTGGACGAGACGCTGGACAAGGTGCGCTGGACCGACGTCCGCGACCGCATCTACGGCCGCATCGACCCGATCGCCGAGGGCGGGCGCGAGTACCGGAAGCGCCACGAGGACAACGCGAACGTCACCGTCTACGAGGCCGAGGGCCGGTTCACCGGCCACAAGGAACTGACCGTGTCGTTCCCGGACGGGCGCCCGGACGAGACCATCACGGCGGACAAGTTCGTGCTCGCCGCCGGGGGACGCCCGGTCATCCCGGACCTGCCGGGGCTCGAGGACGTCCGCTACCACACGTCCGACACGGTGATGCGCCTCGATGCGCTGCCCGCGCGCGTGGTCATCCTCGGCAGCGGGTTCATCGCCGCGGAGTTCGCGCACGTGTTCACCTCGTTCGGCGTCGAGGTCACGCTGGTGGCCCGGTCCGGCGCACTGCTGCGCAGTGAGGACTCCGCCATCAGCGAGCGGTTCACCGAGCTGGCGGCGCAGCGGTTCGACGTGCGGCTCAACCGCAAGACCGTACGGGTCCGGCCGTCGGCGACGGGGATCGCGCTGGAGCTGGAAGGGCCGCAGGGCGCCGAAACCGTCGAGGCGGACGAGCTGCTGATCGCGGTCGGGCGCCGGCCGAACTCCGATCTTCTCGATGTCGGCGCCACGGGCGTCACGACCACCGAGGACGGACATGTGGTCGTCGACGACCACCAGCAGACGGTGGTCGAGGGCATCTACGCATTGGGCGACCTGTCCTCGCCGTATGAGCTGAAGCACGTCGCGAACCACGAGTCGCGCATCGTGCAGCACAACCTGCTGCACCCGGACGAGCCGATGACGGCGGACCACCGGTTCGTGCCCCACGCGGTGTTCACCTCGCCGCAGATCGCCTCGGTCGGCCTGACCGAGCAGGAGGCTCAGGCGCGCGGCGTGCGGTACGTGACGTCCACTCAGGACTATGCGGGCATCGCCTACGGCTGGGCCATGGAGGATCTGAGCGGGTTCGCCAAGCTGCTGGCCGACCCGGACACCGGGCAACTGATCGGCGCGCACATCATCGGCCCGCAGGCCTCGACGGTGATCCAGCCGCTGATCCAGGCGATGAGCTTCGGCCTCGACGCGAAGTCCATGGCCCGCGGTCAGTACTGGATCCACCCGGCGATGCCCGAGCTGATCGAGAACGCGCTGCTGAACCTGCCGCTCTGACGGCGCACATTGTCGAAAAAGTGCGGCGGCGTCAGACGTAGCGCGGCCGGCCCGCGAAGAAGCCGAACGACATCTGTCCCGCGACGACGGCCAGCAGCATCGCGAACGGCACGGTCCACCCGTGCGTCACATCGTGCAGCAGGCCGAACAGGAACGGGCCGATCGCGGCCAGCAGATACCCGATCCCCTGCGCCATCGCGGACAGCTTCGCCGTGTCGGCGCCCGTACGGGCCCGCAGCGCGATGATCGTCAGCGCGAGCGAGAACACCGCCATCCCGATGCCGAGGAAGATCGACCACAGCAGCGGCGCGGCGGACGGTGCGACCATCAGGCCGATCACCCCGGCGATGCCGAACACACCGAGCAGCAGGACCCACCCGCTCTGGCTGCCGCGCTTCGCGGCCAGGGGCGGCACGATCAGGCTCACCGGCAGGCCGAGGATCGACACCAGGCCCAGCATCAGGCCCGCGTTCGCGCGGCTCACCCCCGCCTCCATCAGTACCTGCGGCAGCCAGCCCATCACGATGTAGGCCAGGCACGACTGCATACCGAAGAAGAGGGTCACCACCCACGCCAGCGGACTGCGGAACAGCGACCGGCCCGCGGTCGCGTTCTGGCCCGCCGCCGGCCCGCCCGGCCGCGTCCGCGCGGCCGACAGCCACAGCACGAGCGCGGCCGCGGACAACGCCGCCCAACTACCCAACCCGGGACGCCAGCCGCCGAAACCGCTGTCCAGCGGCGGGGTGCCCGCCGAGCCGACGGCGCCGCCAAGCTGCAGCGCGCCGGTGTAGAGCCCGGTCATCAACCCGATCCGCGCCGGGAAGGACTCCTTGACCACCACCGGAATCAGCACGTTGGCCACGGCGATACCCGCGGTGGCGATCAGCGTCCCACCCAGCACGACCAGCGGCCCGTCGAGCACCCGCAGCACCAGGCCCCCGGTGAGCATCGCGAGCGCGAGCGCGACCGCCGCCGCGACGCCCAGGCGCCGGGCGACGAGGGGCGCCGTCAGGCCGGCGAGCGCGAAGCACAGGCCGGGCATGGTCGTGAGTGCACCCGCCCACGTAGCGGAGGCGCCGAGCGTTTGCTGCATCTCGTCGAGCACAGCGCCGACACTGGTCACCGCCGGGCGCAGGTTCAGCGCCGCCAGCAGGACCGCCGCCGCGAGCAGCCCGCTGCCGATGAGCACCCGGGGCGCGGGGATGCGTGTCTTCTGCCGCAGGGATGCCTCATCATTGACGGTCACGGACGCTAGTATGGCAAACATAGGATGATCGGGTGAAGGGACTATCCGGGTGCCACTCGCCACTACCCGCCGCGCCGGTCTCGTCGACCAGGTGATCGGACAGCTCAGGGACGCCATCGCGCAGGGTGAATGGCCTGTCGGGCAACGGATTCCCACCGAGGGGGCGCTCGCCGAGGGCCTCGGCGTCGGCCGCAACACGGTGCGCGAAGCCGTCCGCGCGCTCGCGCACAGCGGGCTGCTGGAGGTACGTCAGGGCGCCGGCACCTACGTGCGGGCGACCAGTGAAGTGTCCGGTGCGATCCGCCGGCTGTGCGGCTCGGAACTGCGTGAGGTGCTGGGCGTGCGCCGCGCCTTGGAGGTCGAAGCCGCGCGCCTGGCCGCGACGGTCCGGACGGACGAGGAGCTCGCGACCATCACCGAACTGCTCGACCAGCGCGACGCCGCGTACCGCGCCGAGGACATCGCCGCCTTCGTGCAGGCGGACACCGAGTTCCACCTCGCGGTGGTCCGCGCCAGCCACAACGCGCTACTCACCGAGATGTACCGCGGGATCCTGGAGGCGGTCACGGCGAGCGTCGCGGCCACCGCGAAGCCCCGCCTCCCGGAGACCGAGCCGATCGGGCACCGGGGCCTGCTGGCGGCCATCTCCGCCGGAGACAGCGAACGCGCGATGGCCGAGACCGCCGGCTTCCTGGACACCCTGCTCAGGGGAGCGTGAGGATCTCCGCGCCGTCCGCGGTCACCACCAGGGTGTGCTCGAACTGGGCCGTCCAGCTCTTGTCCTTCGTGGTGACCGTCCAGTCGTCGTCCCAGATGTCGTAGTCGATCGTGCCGAGGGTGATCATCGGCTCGATCGTGAAGGTCATGCCCTCCTCGATGACCGTGGTCACCGCCGGATCCTCGTAGTGCAACACGGTCGGCGCGGTGTGGAAGGCCGGGCCGACGCCGTGGCCGGTGAAATCGCGGACCACGCCGTAGCCGAACCGCTTGGCGTAGGCGGAGATGACGCGGCCGATCACGTTCAGCTGGCGGCCGGGGCGCACGGCCTTGATCGCCCGGGCGGTCGCCTCCTGGGTGCGCTCGACGAGCAGCCGCACCTCCTCGGACACGTCACCAGCGCAGAACGTCGCGTTGGTGTCGCCGTGCACACCACCGATGTAGGCGGTGACGTCGATGTTGCAGATGTCGCCGTCCTCGATCACCGTCGAGTCCGGGATTCCGTGGCAGATCACCTCGTTGAGCGACGTGCAGCAGGACTTCGGGAATGCCCGGTAGCCCAGCGTCGAGGGGTAGGCCTGGTGGTCGAGCAGGAACTCGTGCACCACCTTGTCGACGTCGTCGGTGGTGTTGCCCGGTTTGACGGCCTTGCCGCCCTCCTCCAGCGCCTGCGCGGCGATCTTGCCCGCGACGCGCATGGCCTCGATGATCTCGGGCGTACGCACGCCGTTGCCGGTGTCCCGCTTCGGCGCCGGCTTGTCCACGTATTCGGGACGCGGAATGCTGGCGGGCACGGGGCGGCGCGGCGTCTGGACGCCAGGGGTCAACGGAGCACGCTGGGACATGACCCCACCCTACGACGCCGCCGCCGGGGAAGGCCGTGAGCCCGGTCAGAACAGCACGGTCGCGTACCGGCCGACCTGGCTGAACCCGAGCCGGCGATAGGCCGCCAGAGCGGGGTTGTTGAAGCTGTTGACGTACAGGCTGGCCGTGCGGCCCAGACCGTTGACGAGCCGCGACACCACGGCCGCGGTCCCGGCGGTGCCGAGGCCGTGCCCACGCCGGTCCGGGCGGACCCAGACCCCCTGGATCTGGCCGACGCTGCGGGACATCGCCCCGATCTCGGCCTTGAACACGACCTCGCCGTTCTCGAACCGGGCGAACGCGCGCCCGCTGGAGATCAGTTCCGCGACACGGGCGCGGTAGCTCACGCCACCGTCGCCGGCACGCGGGTCGACGCCGACCTCCTCGATGAACATCGCGATCGCCGCGGGAAGGTAGCGCTCCAGCTCATCCGTCCGCACCGGACGCACCAGCGGGTCCGGTGCCACCACGGGCTGCGTGTCCATCGCCATCAGCGGCTGGTCGTCGCGGACCTCGCGGGCCGGGCCCCACTCCCCCGCAAGCTCGTCCCACAACCCCAGCACCTGCTCGGCCGGGCCGACCAGGGACGAACAGACGCGCTGCTTGCGCAGGGCGCGGTCGGCGAAGGATCGCAGGGCCGCGGCGTTGCCGCGCAACGGGATCAGGTTCGGGCCGGAGAAGCACAGGCCGGGCAGCCGGCCGCCGCGGGCGCCCCGGTAGTCGGCCGCCCACAGCTCACCACCGAGCCGCCACGGGTCCAGACCGGCCACCTCGACGCGCGCGCTGACCATACAACTGGCCACCGGGTCCGCCGCGAGCACGGCGCGGACCGCGGGATGATCCCGATCACTGAGCAGCCGTGCACCGGCAAGCCGCAACACATGCACCAGATTGCCAGATGGAGTGGTGGAACGGGAAATCGCGGGGATCAAGAGGCACTGCGCCGGGCTGTCCGGGGGCCTGAGTGGGCCGAGAGCTCCTCGGCGATCCAGGTGCGGGGCGAGCAACCGGCGAGTGCGCGCCACTCGTTGGACAGATGGGCCTGGTCGTAGAAGCCGCAGTCCGCGGCGAGGGTGGCCAGGTCGATGGCTTCCTGGCGGAGCTTGCCGACGGCGCGCTCGAAGCGGAGCACGCGGGCGGCCTGCTTGGGCGGCAGGCCCAGCTCGCGTCGGAAGCGTCCGGCGAAGTGGCGACGGCTCCAGCCGACCTCGGCGGCGAGTTCCTCGACGCGGATCAGCCCACCGGTCGCGGTCAGGCGGCGCCAGGCCCAGCCGATTTCCGGCGATCGAACCCGGTCGGTGAGGGTGCGGCGGAAGGCGTCGTCGAGGATGGCGAAGCGGTCGTCCCAGGTGCGGGCTTCCGCGAGCTGCTCGGGCAGGTGCTTCGGACCCAGTTCGCCGACGTCGACGACGCACCCGGCCAGCTCGGCCGCGGGGACCCCGAACAGGACCGGCACCGCGAGCGCGTCGATCTCGATGTGGACGCCCGACTGGAACGCGTCCTGCGCGATGAGCGCGGGCGCGGTGTGCATGCCGCCGAGCGCGGCCGCGAAGGTACCGGGCGAGGAGTCCGGGCCGGGCATCCCGGTGAACCGGATCGGCTCGGCGAGGCTGATGGCCACGGTGACGTGGCGGGACGGCAGCCCGCGGTGCGTCCGGAGGGCCACGCCCCGCCGTGTGTAGCCGAGGTAGCGCGCGATCACCGGCCGCAACTGGGGATGCGGCCGGCGAACAGCCCATTCCGCGGCGGCCATGGCCTCAGAACTCGGCGGTCTCCAGCCGGATCCCGAACGGCTCGCCGATCTCGACCGGCTGACCGAAGGGCACCCGCACGGTCCGGCTGTAGACGCCCTGGACCGGCTCGGTGAACAGCGAGACCGCCGGGCCATCCTCGTCGTGAGCGTCGATCAGCAGGTACTGCGGGATATCGCCGTGGGCGTAGGCCCACTTCTTCTTTTTCCGGTCGTGCGCGCCGTTGCCCGGTGAGGTGATCTCCACGGCGAGGAGGACGTGCTCGGCCGGAACCGGATCGGAGTTACCGGGAACGGCCCCACGGGGCACCACGCACAGATCCGGCACGTAGATGCTTCCGGTGGCCCTGATCCCGACACCCAGCGTCTGGAAGACTTCGCAGTCGTCCGGTGTGCCCCGCAGCAGCGCGCGGTGCACCCAGCCCGCGATCAGGTTGTGCGGTCCCCCAGGTGGCGGCGTCATGTGGATCCCCTCGGCGGTGAGCTCCGGACGCCAGCCCTCCGGCACCTGGAGTTCACGCCAGGTGTCCAGCAGTCGTTCCCAGGCCATCGCCGAACCCGCGAATGCGGTGCTCATCGACCCACCTCGTTTCCGCTGTCCACGTGCCGTCCCCCAAAGGATAGCGGCCGGAGGGCCCGGATTGCGCCCTCTGCGACCGAGCCTAACTCACCGTGACAACGGGCTGACCGCTTCCTTCCGCGTCCCCCGCGTCCTCGGCGATGCGCATCGCCTCTTCGATCAGGGTCTCGACGATCTGGTGCTCCGGCACGGTCTTGATGACCTGGCCCTTGACGAAGATCTGGCCCTTGCCGTTGCCGCTCGCGACACCCAGGTCGGCCTCGCGCGCCTCGCCCGGTCCGTTCACCACGCAGCCCATCACCGCGACGCGCAGCGGGACCTCCATGCCCTCCAGGCCCGCGGTGACCTCGTCGGCGAGCTTGTAGACGTCCACCTGCGCGCGGCCGCACGACGGGCACGACACGATCTCCAGCTTCCGCGGCCGCAGGTTCAGCGACTGCAGGATCTGGATGCCGACCTTGACCTCCTCGACCGGCGGCGCGGACAGCGACACGCGGATGGTGTCGCCGATCCCCTGCCGCAGCAGCGCGCCGAACGCCACCGCCGACTTGATCGTGCCCTGGAACGCCGGACCGGCCTCGGTGACACCCAGGTGCAGCGGGTAGTCGCACTGCTCGGCCAGGATCTCGTAGGCGCGCACCATGACCACGGGGTCGTTGTGCTTGACCGAGATCTTGATGTCGTGGAAGTCGTGCTCGGCGAACAGCGACGCCTCCCACAGGGCCGACTCGGCCAGCGCCTCCGGCGTGGCCTTGCCGTACTTCTTCAGTAGGCGCGGGTCCAGCGAACCGGCGTTGACGCCGATCCGGATCGGCGTGCCGTGATCGGAGGCGATCGCAGCGATCTCAGCGACCTTGTCGTCGAACTTCTTGATGTTGCCCGGGTTCACCCGTACCGCGGCACACCCGGCCTCGATCGCGGCGAACACGTACTTGGGCTGGAAGTGGATGTCGGCGATGACCGGGATCTGCGACTTCTGCGCGATCGCCGGCAGTGCCTCCGCGTCGTCCGCGGACGGGCAGGCCACGCGCACGATGTCGCATCCGGCGGCGGTGAGCTCCGCGATCTGCTGCAGCGTCGCGTTCACGTCCGCGGTGAGCGTCGTGGTCATGGACTGCACCGAGATCGGGTGATCACTGCCGACGCCGACGGAGCCCACCATGAGCTGGCGCGTCGGCCGGCGCTCGGCGAGCACGGGGGGCGGAAGGGCGGGCATACCAAGCTCGACGCTCATCGAATCCTCTACGGCGTGAGACGGGCTGCTGACGATGTCCAGCTTACTCACAGGCCGCGTCCGGCACGGTGACGACCAGCCGGAGTGGTCACCCCGGACGAGGCCCTGACCTGGTGAAACGCCCTATTGCAGCTTGATCGGGTTGACGATGTCAGCGGTGACGGTGAGCAGGGTTACCGCGCCGCCGATCAAGACCAGCACCACGGTGACCGCGGACAGCTTCGAGTAGTCGACCGGCCCCCCGGCGGCCTTGCCGCGCAGCTTGAGCACCCAGTCGCGCACCCGTTCGTACCAGACGATCGCGATGTGCCCGCCGTCCAGCGGCAACAGCGGCAGCAGGTTGAACACGCCGACGAAGAAGTTCAGGCTCGCCAGCAGCAGCAGGAACAGGGACCACAGCCCGGCCTGGACGGCCTCGCCGCCGATGCGGCTCGCGCCGACCACGCTGACCGGCGTGTTCGGGTCGCGCTCGCCGCCGAAGATCGACGACACCACGGCCGGGATGCGCTCGGGGAACTCGAGCAGGCGCTGCCAGGTCTGGACGAACATGTCGCCGGTGAAGGCGGCCGCGCCCCCGATCGCGGTGACCGCGGTGTACTGCACCGTGCTCGGGAAGGTGACGCCGATCGAGCCGACGGAGACGATCCTCTCCGGCCCGTTCGGGTTGGCCGGGTCCGGGACCGGGCGGTCGACCCGCACCACGTCGACGGTCAGCGGCACGATCTGCCCGCCTCGCTCGACCTCGAACCGGGTCGGTCCGGACAACTGCTGGATCAGGGCGGTGACGTCGGAGTAGGTCGGGGTGCGGGTGCCGTTGACCGACACGATCTCGTCGCCCGGCTGGATGCCGCCGGTCTTGGCCGGCGCCGCGTCACCCGGCTGGCACACGGGACTGGCGAACTCCTGCTCGGTGGTCGCGCTGCGCACGCAATCGGAGACCGCGGAGATCTCCGGCCTGCCGACCACCAGATTGGGCAGGCCCATCGTCGCGGCCATCAGGTAGAGGACGACGAAGCCCAGGATGAAGTGTGTGACCGACCCGGCGGCCATCACGACCGTGCGCTTCCACGTCTTGAACCGCCACATCGCGCGCGGCGCCTCGTCCGGCGTGACCTCGTCCAGCGCGGTCATGCCCGCGATGTCGCAGAACCCGCCGAGCGGGATCCACTTCAGGCCGTACTCCGTCTCGCCACGCCGGAAGGAGAACACCTTCGGGCCGAACCCGATGAAATAGCGGCGGACCTTCATGCCGAACGCCTTGGCGGTGAGCATGTGCCCCGCCTCGTGCAGCGCGACGGACACGCAGATGCCCAGCGCGAACAGCACGACTCCGAAAATGTAGGCAGGCACCCCGCTACTTCCCTCCGGTCACGATCTCCGCGGCCCGGGCTCGCGCCCACTCCTCGGCCGCCAGTACCTCCGCGACGCCGCTCGGCTCACGACGCCACTCGTCGGCAGCCTCCACCACCTTGGTCACAGTGTCCACAATCGCCGTGAAGCCGGCGTTCTGCGCCAGGAACGCGCCGACGCACTCCTCGTTCGCCGCGTTGTACACCGCGGGCAGACAGCCACCCACCGTACCGACGTGGCGGGCGAGCTCCACCGCGGGGAAGGCCTCGTTGTCCAGTGGCTCGAACGTCCACGCGGTGGCCTGGTCCCAGCGGCATGCCGGGGCGGCGCCGGGCACCCGGTCCGGCCAGTTCAGCGCGAGCGCGATCGGCAGGCGCATGTCCGGCGGACTGGCCTGGGCGAGGGTCGAGCCGTCGGTGAAGGTGACCATCGAGTGCACGATCGACTGCGGGTGGACGACCACGTCGATCCGGTCGCACGCGATGCCGAAGAGCAGACTGGCCTCGATCAGCTCCAGGCCCTTGTTGACCAGGGTCGCCGAGTTGATCGTGACCAGCGGGCCCATCGCCCAGGTGGGGTGGGCGAGCGCGTCGGCGACGGTGGCGTCGGCCAGGTCGGCGCGCTTGCGGCCGCGGAACGGCCCGCCGGAGGCGGTGAGGACGAACCGGTCGACCTCCTCGGCGCGGCCGCCGCGCAGCGCCTGGGCCATCGCGGAGTGCTCCGAGTCGACCGGGACCAGCTGACCGGGCTTGGCCTGGTTGAGCACCAGCGGCCCGCCGGCGATCAGCGACTCCTTGTTGGCCAGGGCCAGCGTTGCGCCGGTCTCGAGGGCCTTGAGCGTCGGTTCCAGGCCCTGGGAGCCGGGCATGCCGTTGAGGACGACGTCGACGCCGACTCCGGCGATCAGCTCGAGGACGGCGCCGCGCCCCGCGAAGATGCGTGGCAGCCGGAACTCACCCCGCGAGTAGCCGCGCTTCTGCGCCTCGGCGTACAGCGCGAGCTGCAGGTCCTCGACCGCCGTGGGCTTCGTCACCGCGACCGCGTCCACTTCGTGCGCGAGCGCCTGCGCGGCCAGCAGCGCCGGATCGGATCCGCCCGCGGCGATGCCCGCGATGCGGAAGAGGTGCTGGTTGCGTGCGGCGACGTCCAGCGCCTGGGTACCGATCGAGCCGGTCGAGCCGAGCACGAGGACGGTGCGGGGTGCGTTCATCGGGAACATTGTCGCGAACACCTCGACTCGGGTCATCGGCGCGGGGCCGGTCGGGGTGTGGAATCATCCAGTTGGACGTTCGTGCAGGGCCTGGAGGAGTGATCGTGGCGAGCAAGGCGGTCGAGAAGCGGCAGCAGGCCGCGCCGGTGAAGGTGGACCCGCGTGACGAGCCGTCGGCCGAGTGGGGCTGGCACGGCGGGTTCCCGAAGGGCGCCCGCATCGCGGGCTGGATCACCGTGGTCGCACTGCTCGCGATGATCTACAACAACCACGAGAACAACACCGAGAACGTGTGGCTGGTCGGCATCGCGATCGCGATCCTCATCGGGCTGCTCCTGGACATCAAGAAGCGGCGGACGGCCTGGCGCCGCTGAGGACTTCGGACGTGGAAAAGGCGCCCCGGGAATAGCCGGCCCTTTCGTGGTCAGAGCGCGGTGAGCACCCGTGCGGGCGGCCGGGCCAGCGCGTCGGTGGAATCACCATCAACTGAAACAATTGACCGCCGCTCATGGGATCACCACGTGCACGCCCTCCGGTATTTCGGCGCAACTCACGACGAAAGCGGCCGGCTTCGGCAGCACTTCGCCACCGGTCCACTCCCATGCTCCCGTCGGCATGTCGAACTCGACGGGCTGTCCTACCGCCAGATCGAACGGCTCGTCCGGCATCTTCGACAACCGTTCTCGTGGGTACGGTGACGTGTCGACCCGGACGCCCGTCGCCGCCGCATCTCCGATGTTGTACAGACGGTATCGGGTCGACGGGAGCGCCTTGACCTCGAACTTCGGTTTGCGGTTCGCCTGCGCCTCTCGTCTCTCCTGTTCGCGGTCGAGCCTCTTCGCGAAGCGGCCGGCAGCGAACCCACCAGCGAGCGTGAAGACGGGTACCGAGATCTGCAACCACATCGGCGTGTCGCTCATGGTCAGGTCGTCGTCGCGACGGCTTGGAGCGTTGCACGAGCTGCGCAACAATTCGGCTTGGTCGCGAGGCCGGCTCCCATCCAGCCAGGCCCCACTGGTCCAGGCCGAAGCGCCCCGGGCAATCAGCCCTCGGCGGCGAGCTGACCGCAGGCCGCGGCGATCTCCTGGCCCCGCGTGTCCCGGACCGTGCAGGCCACCCCGCCCTCGTTGACCCGCCGGACGAACTCACGCTCGACCGGCTTCGGCGCGGCGTCCCACTGGGAACCCGGCGTCGGGTTCAGCGGGATCACATTGACGTGGACCAGCTGGCCCAGGTGCTTGCGCAGCCGCTTCGCCAGCAGGTCCGCCCGCCACGGCTGGTCGTTGACGTCGCGGATCAGCGCGTACTCGATGGACACGCGGCGGCCCGTGGAGTCCGCGTAGTACCGCGCCGCCTCCAGCACCTCGTCCACCGGCCAGCGGTTGTTGACCGGCACCAGCGTGTCGCGCAGCTCGTCGTCCGGGGTGTGCAGCGACACCGCGAGCCGGACCTGCATCTTCTCGTCAGCCAGCCGCCGGATCGCGGGCGCCAGCCCGACCGTCGACACCGTCACCGAACGCTGCGAAATACCCAGCCCGCTGGGGGCCGGGTCCGTGATGCGCCGCACCGCGGCCAGCACCCGCTTGTAGTTTGCCAGCGGCTCGCCCATCCCCATGAACACGATGTTCGACAGCCGCCCCGGGCCGCCGGGCATGTCACCGTCGCGCATGACCGCGGCCGCGGCACGGACCTGGTCGACGATCTCCGCCGTCGACAGGTTGCGCGTCAGCCCGGCCTGGCCGGTCGCGCAGAACGGGCACGCCATGCCGCACCCGGCCTGGCTGGAGATGCACAGCGTCGCCCGGTCCGGGTAGCGCATCAGGACGCTTTCCAACAGCGTCCCGTCGTGCGCGCGCCACAGCGTCTTACGGGTCGTGCCGTCGTCGCACGCCATCGCGCGCACCTCGGTGAGCAGCGGCGGCATCAGCTCGGACACCAGCCGCTCGCGCGACGCGGCCGGGATGTCGGTCATCGCCGCCGGGTCGGCGGTCAGGCGGGCGAAGTAGTGGTTCGACAGCTGCTTGGCACGGAACGGCTTCTCGCCGAGCTCGCTGACGGCGGCTGCGCGTTCGGCGGCGGTCAGATCGGCGAGGTGGCGCGGCGGAAGCCCGCGACGGGGCGCGTCGAAAACCAGGGGGAGGGCAGTCATAACCCCTCCATTGTTCCACGACCTGGGTGTTTGCGTTCCGACTGTTTCCGATATATCGTGAGCATGTCGGAACATTACGGAAGGAGAACCGACATGAGACACGGACACTTCCCCCCACCGCCCGAACGGCCGGCCTTCGGCCCCTTCGCCCGCGGCGGTTTCGGAGAGTTCCCCCCGGGCTGGGGCCCGGGCGGTCCGCGCGGCGAGTTCCGGGGACGCGGTCCCCGTGGCCCGCACCGCGGGCGGCGAGGACGCCGTGGCGACGTGCGCGCCGCGATCCTCGCCCTGCTGGCCGAGCAGCCGCGGCACGGGTACGAGATCATCAGTGAGATCGCCGAGCGCAGCGGCGGCTTCTGGCGGCCGAGCCCGGGCTCGGTCTACCCGACCCTGCAGCTGATGGCCGACGAAGGTCTGGTCGTGGCCCGCGAGGACGGCGGCAAGCGCCTGTTCGAGCTGACCGAGACGGGCCGCGCGGCGGCCGAGAACCAGGACGGGAAGCCGCCGTGGGAGCAGATCGCCCACGACGTCGATCCGACCGAGGTCGACCTGCGCAAGGCAGGCGCGATGCTGGCCGCCGCGGCCGTCCAGGTGTCCCAGGCCGGGACGCCCGGGCAGAAGCGGCGCGCCGTCGAGATCCTCAACGAGGCCCGTCGGTCGATCTACGCCGTCCTCGGCGAGATCGACACCGACGACGAGGACGACGAGGAGTGACCGGGCAGCACGAGGCCGGCGGCCTTGTCGCGGACGAGAACCCGATAGCCCACCGGCACCGTGAAGCCCGCCGCGCCGGAGCGCCGGCCGCGCGATCCGTTGTCCCGTAGGACATCTTCGATCGCGCGGTCGGCCACCGCCGGGCTGAACTCGATGCGCAGCACCGACGCGAGGCTTTCCTCGTCGGCGAACCACCACCGGGCGCTCACCCGTCGGCAGCGGAAACCCTGGTCTGCGAAGAACCTGTCGACCGCGGCCGGGTAGTAGTCAGGCAGATCGGCCCGCATCCACCGCCCGTACGGCTCACTGGACACGTCAAGATCGACGATCGCCAGCGCTCCCCCTGGCCGCAACACGCGGTCCGCCTCCCGCAGACCGGGCTCGCAGCCCGGGCCGAAAAAGTAGGCGGTGCGCGCGTGGACGACGTCGGCGCTGGCGTCGGGCACCGGGACCAGTTGCGCGGAACCCCGCAGCACCCGGACCGCGGGCAGATCGGCCACGCGGTGTCCGGCCCGGCGCACCAACGGTTCGTGCGGCTCGACCCCGGTCACCGACCTCGCCGTCTCGGCGAAGCGGGGCAGGTGAAAGCCGTCACCGCAACCGATGTCCAGCACATCCTTGCCCGCCCAGTCGCATTCGGTGGCCAGCGCCCGCCAGATGTCGCCGTCGACGTCCTGCGCGCGGTTCTCCAGCTCGTAGGTGTCCGGGTAGTACCAGATGTTGGGGCTGGGCAGGACGTCCGCCCGGGACGGGGCTCGCTGCCCACGCCGGGCGATCTTCCACACGCCGCAAGGATAATCGACAAAGTCGCCGGAAAGCGCTTCGCGTTCGGCTTAGACTGCTGCCTTCCTCATTGATCGGAGGCGGTATGTCCCTCGGATCCTCGGCCCCGTCCCCAGTACCGTCCGGAGTCCCTTGCTGGGTGGAGCTCGCCAGCGTCGACGAAGCGGGGTCCCACCGGTTCTACCAAGGGCTCTTCGGCTGGACGTACCTGCTCAGCCGCGATCCCGCGACGCGCACCGGCCGGTACCTGATCGGCACGCTCAACGGCGTGCCCGTCGGGGGGCTGTACCAAGCGGCACCGGGGCAGGCGAGTGCTTGGATGATCAACATTTCGGTGCACAACGCGCCCGCCGCGGCGAACTGGGTGCAACGGCTCGGCGGAACCGTCACGCTGGAACCCACCGTGCTGCCGCATCGCGGCTGCATCATGCACGGGATCGAGCCGTCCGGCGCGCCGTTCGTGCTGTGGCAGCCGCCGCCGGACTGGGCGTTCGCGGCCGGCTATCCGCACACCTTCGCCGGCGCCGACCTCAACACCCACGACGGCGAGGCCGCGGACGCCTTCTTCTGCCGGCTCTTCCACTACACGAGCGTGCAGGTGGGCGACAGCCACGGCGTCGACTACGCGGCCTGGCAACTGGAGCAGCAACCGGTGCTCTACCGGTACGTGATGGGGTCCGAGTATCCGGCGCAGGCGCCGCCGCACTGGCTCGTGTACTTCGGTGTCGACCCCGCCCGCGGCACCGACGCGACGGCCGGGCACGCACTGATGCTCGGGGGAACTGTGCTGGTGGAGCCCTACGACAGCCCGCTCGGCCGGATGGCGATCCTCGCCGATCCGGCCGGGGCGGTGTTCTCGATCATCGATTCCTCGCGCGTCAGCGAGGGCTGGGGCCTCGCCGAAGTCGACGACCCCTACGACGACTAGCTCAGGAACGCGGACAGGAGCAGGAACGACACGACGGCGGACGGGAGGAGCGAGTCGAGCCGGTCCATGAGGCCGCCGTGGCCCGGCAGGAGCGTGCCCATGTCCTTGATCCCGAGGTCCCGTTTCATCAGCGACTCGACGAGGTCGCCGAGCGTCGCGGTGAGCACGATCGCGACACCGAACACGACGCCCTGCCAGACGTGCCCGTCGAGCAGGAGCGTCAGTGTCAACGAGCCCGCGACCACGCCCGCGACCAGCGAACCGCTGAAGCCCTCCCAGGTCTTCTTCGGGCTGATCGACGGCGCCATCGGGTGCTTGCCCTTGAGAACACCGGCGATGTAGCCGCCCGTGTCCGACGCGACGACCCCGATCAGGAACGTCAGCACGCGGGCCACCCCGTCGGACGGCGGGACCAGCATCGCGGCGAACGCGCCGAAGAGCGGCAGGTACGCGGCGGTGAACACGGACGCGCTGATGTCCCGCAGGTATCCCTCGGCCCCGCCGGGCAGGCGCCACAGGAGGCAAGCCAGGACGGTGACCGCGAACGCGATCAGCGCCCCCCGGTACCCGAACGGCCAGGCCAGCCAGATCATCGCCTGACCACCTGCCAGCAGCGGGATCAGTGCGAGGCGGATCTTCGCGGCCCGGCCGAGCGCCTGCGCGAACTCGTACGTGCCGACCGCGATGGCCGCCGCGATGATCCCGATGAACAGGTACCGCACGGTGAGCAGCGACACGAGGATCGCCGCGCCCAGCAGCAGCCCGACACCGATCGCCGCGGGAAGGTTCCGGCCGGCCCGCGAATTCTTCTTGGCCGGTTCCGCCGGCTCCGCAGAGGCCACGGGGACCTTCTCGCGTTCTTCGCTCACCTGGGGCATCAGACCTCGAGCAGCTCGGCTTCCTTGTGTTTGACGAGCTCGTCGACCTTCGCCACGTAGCTGTCGGTCAGGTGCTGCAGTTCTTTCTCCGCGCGCGCGACCTCGTCCTCACCGGCCTCGCCGTCCTTGGCGATGCGGTCGAGCTCCTCCTTGGACTTGCGGCGCACTCCGCGGATGTGGACCTTGGCGTCCTCACCCTTGGCCTTGACCATCTTCACCATTTCCTTGCGCCGCTCCTCGGTGAGCTGCGGGATGGTGATGCGGATGATCTGCCCGTCGTTGCTCGGGTTGACCCCCAGGTCGGACTCGCGGATCGCCTTCTCGATCGCGCCGAGCTGCCCCTGGTCGTACGGCTTCACGATCACCATGCGGGCCTCGGGGATGTTGACACCGGCCACCTGGTTCAGCGGCATCGTCGATCCGTACGCCTCGACCATGATGCGGGCGAACATGCCCGGGTTGGCCCGGCCGGTCCGCACCGACGACAGATCCTCCTTGGCGAAGGACACCGTTTTTTCCATCTTCTCCTCGGCATCGAGGAGGGTCTCGTCGATCACGGCTACTCCCGTTGTCTGTGCTGTTGTTCCCGGTCCTTCGGAGGTCAGGCGGTCAGCCCGGCCCCGGAGGTGCTCACCAACGTTCCGATCCTCTCACCACGCACCGCCCTGGCGATGTTTCCCTCGGTCAGCAGGTTGAACACGATGATGGGCATGTTGTTGTCCATGCAGAGGCTGAACGCCGTGGCGTCGGCGACCTTGAGCCCGCGCTCGAGCACCTCGCGGTGGCTGATCTCGTCGAACATCTTGGCGGCCGGATCGTTCTTCGGGTCGGCGGTGAAGACGCCGTCGACGGCCTTGGCCATGAGCACCGCCTCGCAGCCGATCTCCAGCGATCGCTGCGCGGCCGCGGTGTCGGTGGAGAAGTAGGGCATCCCGGTGCCCGCACCGAAGATCACCACACGACCCTTCTCCAGGTGCCGCTCGGCGCGCCGCGGGATGTAGGGCTCGGCGACCTGGCCCATGGTGATGGCGGTCTGCACGCGGGTGGGAACGCCTTCCTTCTCCAGGAAGTCCTGCAGCGCCAAGGAGTTCATGACGGTGCCGAGCATGGCCATGTAGTCGGCCCGGTCGCGGTCCATACCGCGCTGGGACAGCTCGGCGCCGCGGAAGTAGTTGCCACCGCCGATCACGACAGCCATCTGGACGCCGGTGCGGACGACGTCCGCGATCTGCACGGCCACGGAGTGGACGACGTCCGGATCGAGGCCGAGCGCTCCCCCGCCGAACATCTCGCCGCCCAGTTTCAGCAGCACCCGCCGGTAACCGCCGTCGGCTCGTTTCGCCTCGCCCATGTCCGCCTCCGCCCGCTGGTGCCGCCTGTGGAGCCTGCCTTCGCGAGTGTGCCCCGTCCCCGTGATCACGGAGACGGGGCACCCTCACGTCACTGCCGTCGCGTTACGGCTGGCCGACCTCGAACCGGGCGAACCGGGTGACGGTCACGCCCGCCGCGTCGAGCAGCGCCTTGACGGTCTTCTTGTTGTCGAGCACCGACGGCTGCTCGAGCAGCACGGTGTCCTTGTAGAACGCGTTGACCTTGCCCTCGATGATCTTGGGCAGGGCCTGCTCGGGCTTACCCTCGGCCCGGGCGGTCTCCTCGGCGATGCGACGCTCGTTGTCGACCAGGTCGGCGGGAACGTCCTCGCGGGTCAGGTACTTCGGCTTGAGGGCCGCGATCTGCAGCGCCGCGTTGCGGGCCGCCTCGGCCGCGCCGTCGCCCTCGCCGGTGTACTCGACCAGAACGCCGACCGCCGGGGGCAGGTCGGTGCCACGGCGGTGCAGGTACGTCGCGACCTGGCCGTCGAAGGCCACCACGCGACGCAGGACCAGCTTCTCGCCGATCTTGGCCGCCAGCTCCTGGACGGCGTCGCCGACCGACTTGCCGCCCTCGAGCTCGGCCGCGGCCAGCTTCTCGACGTCCTCGGCCTGCACCGTCTGGGCGACCTTGACGATCTTGTTGGCCAGCTCCTGGAACTGCTCGTTCTTGGCGACGAAGTCGGTCTCGGAGTTGATCTCGACCAGCACGCCGCCGTCGCCGGCGACAAGGCCCTCGGCCGTGGCGCGCTCGGCGCGCTTGCCGACGTCCTTGGCGCCCTTGATGCGCAGGAACTCAACGGCCTTGTCGAAGTCGCCGCCGCTCTCCTCGAGCGCCTTCTTACAGTCCATCATGCCGGAGCCGGTGAGCTCGCGGAGACGCTTGACGTCCGCCGCGGTGTAGTTCGCCATCGTGCGGTGTCCGTTCCTCTCGGAAAGTGTGGGGGCCGCGCCCCGCGGGGTGCGGCCGTGCCGGAAAGAATCAGGAGGCGGTGGTCTGCTCGGCCGGGGCTTCGCTCCCCTTGAGGAGGTCCTGCTCCCACTCGGCCAGCGGCTCGTCGGACACGCCCGGCTCGGGCTTGTCCTGGCCCTCGGCGGCCGGGGCGGAGCCGTTACGGCTCGAGCGGGCCATCAGACCGGCGGCGGCGGCCTCGGCGACCACCTTCGTGAGCAGCGCGGCCGAGCGGATCGCGTCGTCGTTGCCCGGGATCGGGTAGTCGACCTCGTCCGGGTCGCAGTTGGTGTCCAGCACCGCGACCACGGGGATGTTGAGCTTGCGCGCCTCGCCGACGGCGATGTGCTCCTTCTTGGTGTCCACGATCCAGACGGCGCTGGGCACCTTCTGCATGTCGCGGATACCGCCGAGGGTGCGCTCCAGCTTCTCCTTCTCGCGGGTCAGCGTCAGGATCTCGCGCTTGGTCAGACCCTGGAAACCACCGGTCTGCTCCTGGGCCTCGAGCTCCTTGAGGCGCAGCAGCCGCTTGTGGACCGTCTGGAAGTTGGTCAGCATGCCGCCGAGCCAGCGCTGGTTGACGAAGGGCATGCCCACGCGCAGCGCCTCGCGGGCGATCGCCTCCTGGGCCTGCTTCTTCGTGCCGACGAACATGATGGTGCCACCGTGCGCGACGGTCTCCTTGATGAACTCGAACGCGCGGTCGATGTAGCTCAGCGTCTGCTGCAGGTCGATGATGTAGATGCCGTTGCGCTCGGTGAGGATGTAGCGCTTCATCTTCGGGTTCCAGCGGCGGGTCTGGTGCCCGAAGTGCACGCCGGAATCGAGCAGCTGCTTCATGGTGACGACGGCCATGGCCGGATCCGCACCTCTTCTGTGTTGCGCGTGCCGGGGGCACGCTGGTCGGTTTTGTCGCCGTCGGCCGGGTGGCCGGCGACCCTGGTGCCGTGCCGGTGCCCGGACCCTGTGGATCGCTCCTCGGGGACCGCCGGGCGCCGTGGGTTCCCGATGACGGGAACGTGCACGTACACGCGAAGTCGACCTGTCGTAACAGGCCGCGCGAACAGTGTACGCCCTGACGGCGCCGGGTTCACCACGGGCAAGGCCCCTGCGGCGCACTCGGGCGGTGTCTCAGAGTTGTCCACAAGCCGCCGAGTTGTCCACAGATTTCGGTGGTGCCCGTTCCGGCCGCGCGTTGTGCGCCAGGCTGGGGTGATGATCGTGATGATTCGCCGATGGGCGGGAGTTGTGCTGGTCAGCGCCGGTGCACTGGCCGGGGTTCCGGCTGCTGCGGAGGTGGGGTCAAGCTCCCCCGCGTTCGACGCCTTGCCGAACGCGGGGTTCGCGGCGCCGGCAGCAGATCCGGCCGCCCGGGAAGCGGTGTCACGCGCGATGGGGGCCAAGGGACCACCGGCGATGACGGCGCAAGTCGTCCCGGGCGCGCCTGGGGTGCCTGGGCTGGCGCCGCGGGGAGCGGGGGTGCGGGCGGCGGCAGCAGAGGTGCTCGAACCGCGCTTCGGGTGGCCGTTGTCGCCTCGGCCGGCTGTTGTCCGGCCGTTCCAGGCGCCCTCCGGGCCCTACGGGCCGGGGCACCGTGGGGTTGACCTCGCCGCGGTGCGCGGCCAGCAGGTGCTTGCCGCGGGGCCGGGAGTGGTGGTCTTCGCGGGCATCGTCGCCGGGCGGCCGGTGATCTCGATCGACCACGACGGCGGCTTGCGCACGACCTACGAGCCGGTCACGCCGACGCTGCCGGTCGGGACGCGTGTGCGGCAGGGGCAGCCGATCGGCATCGTCGAAGCCGGGCATCCGGGTTGCCCGGTCGAGGCGTGCCTGCACTGGGGCGTCCGGCGCGGCGAGGAGTATCTGAGCCCGCTGCCTCTGATCCGGACGAACTCGATGATCCGCCTGAAACCGTGGACGGGCTAAACGCCGGCCTGCTCGGTGAGCCGGGCGCGCAGCCGCAGGACGGCGCGCGTGTGCAGCTGGCTGACCCGCGACTCCGTGACGCCCAGGACGCGGCCGATCTCGGCGAGCGTCAGGCGCTCGAAGTAGTAGAGGCTGACGACGATCCGGTCGCGTTCCGTCAGCTGGGCGATCGCCTGGGCGAGCTGGCGGCGGTTGTCCCGGTCGACCAGGACGGCCACCGGGTCGACGGCGCCGTCGTCGGGCAGCGTGTCGACCAGCGATCCGCTCTCGCGGCCGGCCGCCATCAGGTCCTCGAGCGCCACGACGCTGGTCAGCTGCAGCTGGCTGTACAGGTCGCGCAGCTCCTCGAGGGTGATGCCGAGCTCCGCCGCGACCTCGTTGTCGGTCGGGGTGCGGCGCAGCCGGCCGCCGAGCCGTTCCAGCGCTCGTTCCACCTCACGGGCACGGCTGCGCACGACGCGGGGCACCCAGTCCTGCGAGCGCAGGTCGTCGAGGATCGCGCCGCGGATCCGCTGCATCGCGTACGTCTCGAACCGCAGGCCACGCTCGGGCTCGAACTTCTCGATCGCGTCGATCAGCCCGAAGATGCCGGACTGGATGAGGTCGCTGACGTCCACGTGCGTCGGCAAACCGGTGCCCACCCGCCCGGCGACGTACTTGACGAGCGGCGCGTAGTGCAGCACCAGCCGCTCCCGCAGCCGCTGCGCCGGACGATTCCGGAACTCGCGCCACACCGCCTGGATAGCGGATTCGCCGTCGCCGCCGGCGCGCGCGGCCGTTTGCGGGCTGCTGCTCGCCGGGGGTGCGCTGCCGGGCGGTGCATCCGCACTTGCGGCGGTCGGGACCGCTTCGGCGCCGCGCGCCGCGCTGCCAGCCGCGAGCCCGTCGGTTGTGCCGGACCGGGCGGGCACCTCGGTCGCCTCCGGGCGGGCGTCGCCGTCCGGTTCGGACGCGGGCAGCACCGACCGCCCGGCCTGGTCGGAGTCAGGACGTGTCACCGAGGCTCGCAGGTCGGCCTTCAATCGGGAACCGTTCTCGGCAGCGGGCTCAGGTCGTTCTCCGGGCTCGTACGGGGCGGGCGGTGCCCACGATCCTGCCTGCCGTCCTCCGAGGTCATCGGGATCGGGGGTGGGCTTGGTCATGGATCGCCTTCAACCGCTCGACGGTCACGTGGGTGTAAAGCTGTGTCGTGGCAAGCGTAGCGTGACCGAGTAGCTCCTGAACGCTGCGAAGGTCGGCACCGCCCTCCAGCAGGTGCGTTGCCGCGGTATGCCGCAATCCATGCGGCCCCATGTCGGCCGCCGAGGCCACCGCGTCCAGGGCTTCGTGCACCACCCGCCGCACCGTCCGCGGGTCCAGCCGCCCGCCGCGGACACCCAGGAACAGCGCGGAGGAATGTGGCTTGGCCACCGCACCGGCCACTGCCGGGCGGCCGTGCTCGAGCCAGGTGCGCACGGCCCGGTCCGCGGGCGCCCCGAACGGCACCATGCGCTCCTTGCCGCCTTTGCCGAGCACGCGGATCAGCCTGCGCCCGAAGTCCACGTCGTCGACGTCGAGCCCGCACAGCTCGGACACCCGCACCCCGGTCGCGTAGAGCAGTTCGAGGACGGCGTGGTCCCGCAGGGCCGCCGGCTCCTGCTGGGCAGCGCCACTACCCGCAGCGGTGAGAACCTCCTCCGCCTCGTCCGCGCGGAGCACCGGCGGCAGGGTCCGGTGTACGCGCGGCGCGACCAGTTTCGCCCCCGGATCGTGGTCGAGCGCACGCTGGCGGCGGGCCCAGGCGGTGAAGGTCCGGGCCGACGCCGCCCGCCGGGCGAGGGTGGTCCGCCCGGCTCCCACGTTGCGCTGGTCGGCCAGCCACGACCGGAGCGCACCGATGTCCAGGCCCTTCAGCGCAGGGACCTCCGGCCGCGGTTGGTCACCGTGCAGGAACGCCAGCAGGGACACCACATCCCCCACGTAGGCGCGCACAGTGTGCGGGGACAGTCCCCGCTCGAGCCCGAGGTGCCGCTCGTAGTCGTCGACCAGGCCTGCGGCGGCGCGCGGGAGAGCGTCCCGGAGTGCGAGGAGGTCCACCTTTCGGCCCCGAGATTCCCGTGCGGACATGGTTGTTCACGCTGCGCGAAGGGCCGCACGCGGTCAAGCATCGCCACACCGGCAGCAGATGACGATCGCATCACCTCCTCGTCCTGCCGCGCCAGCCGGTGTCGCAGCGCTCGGCGAGTTCGTCGAGTTCGAGGGCGGGCAGCAGCGCCCGGACCCGGGCGACCGGAACCCCTGATTCGGCGGCGATCTGCTCGGCGGCCTTGCCGTCCCGTCGGTGCAGGGCCTCGTGGACGCGCAGAGCGTCCGGGCCGAGGCCGTCCGTCGGTCGTTTCGACCGGGCCTTTTCGGGCCGCGGCGTCCCGAGCCGGCCGACCGTCTCGACGACATCGTCTAGCGAGGCGACCAGCGTCGCCCCGGCCTCGCGGATCAGCTCATGGCAGCCGATGGACAGCGCGGACGTGATCGGGCCCGGCACCGCCATCACCACCTTGCCCAGCGCTCCGGCCGTCGTCGCGGTGTTGCGCGCTCCGCTGCGCCGGCCGGCTTCGACGACCACCGTGCCCTCGCTGAGCGCCGCGATCAGGCGGTTCCGGACGAGGAACCGGTGACGCGCCGGCGGAGTGCCCGGTGGGTACTCGCTCACGACGAGACCACCGTGCTCCGCGATCCTGCCGAGCAGTACGACGTGCCCCGCGGGGTAACCGGCGTCGAGACCGCAGCCCAGCAGCGCGACCGTGGTGCCGCCGACGGCAAGGGCACCGCGGTGTGCGGCGCCGTCGACTCCGTAGGCGGCACCGGAGAAGATCGGCACCCCCTGGCGCGCCAGGGATGCGGCCAGATCACCAGCCACATGCTCGCCGTATCCGGTCGCCGCCCGAGCGCCGACAATCGCCACGGCCTGCTCCGTTGCCTCGTCGAGCCGAGTCTCACCGCGCACCCACAACGCAAGCGGCGGGGCGACCCCCTGCACACCCCGCGATCCGGCCAGTTCGAGCGACAGGAGCGGCCAACCCGGCCACTCGTCGTCCTCCGGAATCAGCAGCCGCATGCCCAGGCGGTCGCCTTCGTCGAGGTCGCGCTGGGCCTGGTCATGCTTCCGGCGGGCTTCGGTCTCGTCGCGCACCCGGCTCGCACATTCGCCGCAGCGGATGGCTTCGGCCGCGGCGACAGGACCGTGCTTGGCCACGAACTCGGCCACTGCCGGTGCGGGCGGTTCGGCGACGCGGAGGAGGTACGCGCGGGCATGGCGCTCCGCTGTGCGGTCATCCATCGTGGGCTCCGGCCGGAGCGAGGCTGGATCTGGTGAAGCCGCCGGGGACGGTGGAAACGTGCCGGCCGATGGGCGTGCGCGAGTCGGGATATGCGCATCCAGAGGAGGCCATCGTGGCGTGAATTCGCACGCGGCCCATAACGCACAGGCATAGGGGCGTCGAACCCGGGCGAGCGACGGCGACCGGCCGGCCGGGGCTGGTGGTGCTCATGCTGCCCTCCGGTCTCGGAACTCGAGGGCCGCAGCGACGTGGTCGGCGTCCGGCTGGTCGGTGTCGGCGAGGTCGGCCAGCGTCCAGGCGATCCGGAGGCACCGGTCGGCGCCGCGGGCGGTGACGGCGCCGCGTTCGAGGCTTCGGTCCAGCAGGGCGGTTGTCGTGGGTGGCAGGGCGAATTCACGGCGGAGAGCAGGACCGGGTACCTCGGCGTTGGTCTTCCATCCGTGGCCGCTCCAGCGGGCGGCGGCCCGGTCGCGAGCGGCCAGGACGCGTTTGCGAACCACCTCCGTCGGCTCGGGTTCGCCGCTCTCCTGGCGGCTCATGGCGGTCATCGGGCGCAGCCGGACCCGCAGGTCGACGCGGTCGAGCAACGGGCCGGACAGCCGGCTGAGGTAGCGGCGGCGTTCGGTCGGGGAACACGAACAGTCCGTTTCGCGGGGCGGTGCGCACGGGCACGGGTTGGTGGCCATGACCAGCTGGAAGCGTGCCGGGTAGCAGACCGACCCGCGTGCCCGGGCGATGCGGACCTCGCCCTCCTCCAGGGCCGTGCGCAAGGAGTCCAGGCGCTGCGACCCGAACTCCGCTGCCTCGTCCAAGAACAGGACCCCACGGTGGGCCTGACTGATCAGGCCAGGCGCCGCGATACCGGCGCCGCCACCGATCAGGGCTGCTCCGGACACGGAGTGGTGCGGCGCGACGAACGGGGGGATTTTGATCAGCGGGTCTGTCGAGGACAACTCACCGTTTACGGACTTCACGGCCGTGACTTCGAGCGACTCCTCCGGGGTCAGTATTGGCAGGAGCCCCGGCAGGCGCTTGGCCAGCATGGTCTTGCCGACGCCGGGCGGTCCGCTGAGCAGGAGGTGGTGGCGGCCCGCGGCCGCTACTTCCAGTGCCCAGCGGGCCTCGGGTTGACCAATGACGTCCGCCAGGTCCGGAACTTCGGGTGGCTCGCCCTCGGCAGGCGGATCCGGCCGCCCGAGGGCGTTCTCGCCCTCGAGCCAAGCCACGACGTCCCGCAACCGGGCCGCACCGTAGATCTCCAGGCCGTCCACCAAGGCCGCCTCGAACAGCGAGTGCGACGGGACGATCGCCCGCTTCACGCCCGCCTTACGTGCCGCGAGCAGACCGGGCAGGACGCCGCGGATCTCGCGCACCCGTCCGTCGAGGGCCAACTCGCCCAGCAGCACGGTGCCGAGCAGGCGGGTGGCCGGGACCTTTCCGGCCGACGCGAGCACGGCCACGGCGATCGCGAGGTCGTAGCCCGATCCGAGCTTGGGCAGATTCGCCGGGAACAGGCCGAGGGTCAGCTTGTCCTCGGGCCAGTGCTGGCCGGAGTTGCGGATGGCCGAGCGGACCCTGTCCTTGGCTTCGCGCAGGCCGGCATCGGGCAGACCGACCAGCTTGATGCCGGGCAGGCCGCCGCCCAGATCGGCCTCCACCTCGACCAGCCGGCCGTTGAGGCCCACGAGGGCCACCGACCAGGCGCGTCCGATGGGCATCAGAACGCTCCGGGAATGTGCCGGACGCGCAACTCGCCGCCGGCCTCGGCGTAGACGGCGATGACGTCGAACCGGATGCGGCACCAACCCACGCGGTGAACGCTGAGCCACTGCCCGGTCAGCCGCCGGATGCGGGCGATCTTGTCCTCCGTGACGGCCTCCGCGGGATCGCCGAAACCGTCGCGGGCGCGGGTCTTGACCTCGCAGATCACCAGGGTGCGGCCGTCGGTGGCGACGAGGTCGAGCTCGCCCTGGCGGCAGCGCCAGTTCCTCGACAGCACGACGAAGCCGAGCTTCTGCAGGTGGCGCGCGGCGATGGCTTCGCCCTTGCGGCCGAGTGTCAGGTGGCGGGCGGGTCTGGCCGCGGTGTACATGGCTGGTCCCCCAAGGTCGGTGGTCGTTCACTGCCTTCGACGGTGCCAGGACCTGGGGTTTCGCCGATAGACCGAGTTGCCGGACCTGTGGACAACTGGGGTGTTGTGGACAACCGCGGCGGATTGCGGCTCGGATCGGCGGAATTGTCGGACCCACCTGGTATGGGCGGGCGAGCTCAAGGGGAGCGCGGTGGGCCGCTGCTCAGGGCTGGCAGGGGTGGGTGGCGCGGCACGCCGCATCGAGGCCGACCGGGCGGCCAGCGCGACGGCGAATTACGACTTGGTGCGCGGCGGCCAGGCGTCGGTGGGACGGGCCGAGTCCGAGGGTGGGCGGTTCAGTAGCCCCGACCGCTCATGCGGTACTCCGCCCGTACCGCATGTGTCCTACAGGCGGGCAGCGGTCGCGGTCGGACAGACCACAGGCGGCGCGACCAGCACCGTTGAGCCGTGAGGTGTCGAGGGGCGGCCGCGAACTCGCCCGAAGACGCACAGGTCCGGCAAATGAGCGAGGGACGTCCCCCAGGTGGAGGACGTCCCTCGGGACATTTGTGCGGGCCGGTCAGCCCGAGAACGGGCCCTCCTCGGGCAGGCGCAGCTCGGGTTTTTCCAGCTCCTCCACGTTGACGTCCTTGAACGTGATCACGCGGACGTTCTTGACGAACCGGGCCGGCCGGTACATGTCCCACACCCACGCGTCGGACATGCGCACCTCGAAGTAGACGTCTCCCCCACTGTCCCTGACCTGCACGTCCACCGCGTTGGCCAGGTAGAACCGCCGCTCGGTCTCCACCACGTACGAGAACTGGCTCACGATGTCGCGGTACTCGCGGTACAGCGACAGTTCCATCTCCGTCTCGTACTTCTCGAGATCCTCTGCGCTCATGAAATCCGCGCCCCTCCTCGCGAGTTCGACCGGTCTCCGGCGGCGGAACTCCCATTCTGAACCACGGTGCCCTCCAGAGCACGTACCGGAGCATCGGACTGCCCCAATGCAGCAGCGGTGAGCATGACCTTCCGCGGTGGTCGCATACCGTGGGCGGCGGCCGCCGCTGCCACATTGGTGTACGACCACCGGTGTACCTCACACGGCCCGTGTTCGACGAGCGCCGCGCCGTGGTCCGCCGTCGTGTACCCCTTGTGCACATCGAATCCGTACACCGGGTACTTCGCGTGGGTCTCCGCCATGATCCGGTCACGCGTCACCTTGGCCAGCACCGATGCCGCCGCCACGCACGCGACCGCCCGGTCCCCCTTGATCACCGGCACGCTCGGCGCCGGCAGCCCGGGCACCTTGAAACCGTCGGTCAGCACGTAACCGGGGCACTCCCGCAGCCCGGCGACCGCCCGGCGCATGCCCTCGATGTTGGTGACGTGGATGCCGAGCTGATCCACCTCTTCGGTCGAGATGACGACGATCGAGTAGTCCAGAGCGCGCACCAGGAGCCGCTCGTAAACCCGTTCCCGGGCCGGCGCGGTGAGCAGCTTCGAGTCGTTCAGCTCGGCCAGCCGGGCCGCATCTCCCGGCCGGAGCACGCACGACGCCACCACCAGCGGGCCGGCACACGCCCCGCGGCCGGCCTCGTCGACCCCGGCCACCGGGCCGAGACCCCGGCGGTCGAGCGCCGACTGCAGACCCCACGCCGTCTCGCCCCGGACGATCGCCCTTGGCGGGCGGAACGAGGCCGAGACCACCGTGGCCGAAGACCTACCCAACCTGGTTACCGCCTTCGTTCGACCGCCTCGCGCACCTTCGAGCCCAGTCGCCGTCCGCCCCACACCACGGGCCACGCGGCGACGAAGCCCGCCCCGAGCGGGACGCCTTCCTGCCAGGCCGGGGCACTCATCCCGAGCGCGACCGGCTGGGTGTTCGCCTGCGGGTTGTAGTCGCTGACCCCACCCCAACGGCTGGGTGGCAGCACGATGATCCGGGCCTTGCCGATGATGTTGTCCACCGGGACGGCCCCGCGGACCCCGCCACCGCCCTGGCAACGCGAGTCGCACGAGTCGTTGCGGTTGTCGCCCATCACCCAGACGTAGCCTTGCGGCACCGTCACCGGATCGAACGACTGCTGCCGCTCATTGTCGGGATTCTCCCAGTGGATGTACGGCTCGTCCAGGGCCCTGCCGTCGACGACGACCCGGTTCTGGGCGTCGCAGCACTGCACGGTCTGACCGCCGGTCGCGATGATCCGCTTCACGAAGTCGCGCTCGTCGGGCGGCGCGAGGCCGAACACCGATCCGACGTTCTGGAAGAAGCGCACCACCGGGTTGCCGGAGCGCTCGGTCGGCGCCTCGTTCTCCACCCACGGCTCGGGGCCCTTGAACACCACGACATCGCCCGGTCCGGGATCGGTGAAGTCGTAGGTGATCTTGTCGACGAGAACCTTGTCGCCGTAGCACCCGGTGCAGCCGTGCAGCGTGGTTTCCATCGATCCCGAAGGAATCGTGTAGACCCGCGCCAGGAAATGCTGGAACACGAATGCCAGCGCGAGCGCCACAACGATCAAAATCGGCAGTTCGACCCAGAACGAACGCTGTTTCTTGGGTTTACGGTGACGCCGTTTCCCATTTGCGCCGGCATCGGCATTCTCGTCCGGATTCGGGCGTTCGGGCTCGTCCTCAGCGGCGCTGGAGGGCACAGGTTCGACCACTTCGCCAGGCTATCGGAGTACGTCCGAGGCCTCAGGACGCGGTCGGAGCCTCGCGACGCTCCTTGATCTTGGCGGCCTTGCCGCGCAGCTCACGCAGGTAGTAGAGCTTGGCGCGACGCACGTCACCGCGCTTGTGCACCTCGATCTTCGCGATGTTCGGAGTGTGCAGCGGGAAAGTGCGCTCCACACCGACACCGAACGAAACCTTGCGCACGGTGAAGGTCTCGCGAATACCGCCACCCTGGCGCCGGATCACGACACCCTGGAAAACCTGGACACGCTCACGGTTTCCCTCGATGACGCGAACGTGCACCTTCAGCGTGTCACCCGGGCGGAAGTTCGGGATGTCGGAACGCAGCGACTGAGCGTCCAGGGCGTCCAGGGTGTTCATCGGGAGTCCGTCCTCGTCCTTCGTCTGTATGGCAGTCATCCGAGCACGCGCACACCAAGGGGCAGGCGACCCGGGGGCTTGTGGCAGGCACGCACCACCGGCACGGCCAACCTGTCAAGTATTGCAGACGCGTCCCCGGCCGGATTACCCGGCCTGCCGCTGCTCGGACCGGACACGGTCGAGCAGAGCGAGATCGCGCTGGTCGAGCGTACCGTCCGGGAGCCGCTCGAGGAGATCGGGGCGGCGCAGCAATGTCCGCTCGAGCGCCTGGTCGCGCCGCCAGCGGTCGATCAGCGCGTGGTTGCCCGAGCGCAGCACGTCGGGCACGGCCAGGTCGCGCCACACCTCGGGGCGCGTGTAGCTGGGGCCTTCGAGCAGGCCGTCGGAGAACGAGTCCTGCTCGGCCGACACCGGGTTGCCCAGGACTCCCGGCAGCAGCCGGACGGCGGCCTCGACCATGACGAGCACCGCCGCCTCGCCGCCGACCAGCACGTAGTCACCGATGGACACCTCATCGACCGGCATCCGGCGCGCCGCGTCCTCGATCGCCCGCTGGTCGATGCCCTCGTACCGGCCGCAGGCGAACACCAGGTGCTCCTCGCCCGCGTACGACCGCGCCATCTCCTGCGTGAAGGGGCGGCCCGCCGGCGTGGGCACGACGAGCCGGGTCCGGGGTCCGCAGACCGCGTCCAGCGCGTCGCCCCAGACCTGCGGCTTCATCACCATCCCCGGACCGCCGCCGTAGGGCGCGTCGTCGACCGCGCGGTGGACGTCGTGGGTCCAGTTGCGCAGATCGTGCACCTCGACCTCGATCAGCCCGCGCTCGATGGCACGGCCCAGCAGCGCGGCCCGCAGGGGGTCCAGGTACTCGGGGAAGATGGTGACGACGTCGATCCGCACGGCGCGAGCGTAACCAGCCCGTCAGCCGGCGTCGTCGAGCAGGCCCTCGGGCGGTTCGATGACGACCCGGCCGCCCGCGACGTCCACCAGGGGCACGATGGCCCGCACGAACGGGACGAGGACGGTGCGCCCGTCGCGGTCGAGCGCGAGCAACTCGCCGTGCGGAGCGTGCACGACCTCGGAAACTGTGCCGACCAGCGCGCCGTCGCTCAACTCGGCGCGCAGACCCTCGAGTTCGTGGTCGTAGAACTCGTCCGGGTCGTCCGCGGGCGGCAGATCGGCGGTGTCGGCGAGCAGCAGCGCGCCGCGCAGGGCCTCGGCGGCCTCGCGCGTCACGACCTGCTCGAAGACGACCAGCAGCCGCCCGCTGTGTGGGCGGGCGGCTGCGATGGTCAGTGGGCGCGTGGTGCCGTCACGGAATCGGGCGGTCACCGTCGCGCCGTCGCGGAACCGTTCCTCGGGCGAATCGGTCCGGATGTCCACGGCGAGCTCACCCCGGACACCATGGGCCTTCGCGACCCGCCCGACGACAACGTCCACGGAACTGGTCAGCGGTCGGTGTCGACGACGTCCACGCGGACGCCGCGGCCACCGATGCCGCCCATGACGGTGCGCAGCGCCGTCGCGGTCCGCCCACCGCGGCCGATGACCTTGCCGAGGTCGTCCGGGTGGACGTGGACCTCGAGGGTGCGGCCGCGACGGGTGGTGATCAGGTCGACCCGCACCTCGTCCGGGTTGTCGACGATCCCGCGCACCAGGTGTTCGAGGGAGTCCGCGAGGAAGCTCACGCCTCGTCCTTGGCCGCCTCGTCGTCGGCCTTGCGGGCCGGCTTCTTCTTCGGCGTGGTGGCCTCGTTGGAGGGCTCGTCACCGGCCGCCGCGAGGGCCGCGTTGAACAGCTCCTCCTTGGTCGGCTTCGGCGGGGCGGTCTTCAGCGTGCCCTCGGCGCCCGGCAGGTTCTTGAACTTCTGCCAGTCACCGGTGATCTCCAGGATGCGCTGCACCGGCTCGGTCGGCAGGGCGCCGACACCCAGCCAGTACTGGGCGCGCTCGGAGTCGACCTCGATGAAGCTCGGCTCCGACTTCGGGTGGTACTTGCCGATCGTCTCGATGGCCTTGCCGTCCCGGCGGGTGCGCGCGTCGGCGACGATGATGCGGTAGTACGGCGCACGGATCTTGCCGAGGCGCTGGAGCTTGATCTTGACGGCCACGGTGTGTGGGTACTCCTTGGTTCTCTGCGTGCTCGCGGGTGTCGGGTCACGATCCGTGTGGGGACACCGGACGAGTACCCGAAGCTTTCGGTCGCCACGGCACGGTGAGAGGGCCCGGCCGCAGCAGGCAAGCGACAATTGTGCCAGACCCCGCCACGGCCCCCGCACTCGGCGTCTAGATCGCCAGGGCGCCGAGTGCGGTGAGGAGCATCGCGACGGCGGGCAGGAAGTTGTTCATCTGGTGGGCCACGATGCTGCCGAGCAGGCGGCCGGTGAACAGCCGGGCCAGGCCGATCGGGATGGCGATCACGAGCAGCAGCGTGGTGCGCAGCGGTTCCAGGTGGCTGGCTGCGAAGACCGCCGTGGACAGCAGGAACGCCGCCAGCCGGGCCCACTTCTCCTGGCCCCAGTTCAGCCGCTCGACCGCGCCCCACAGCAGGCCGCGGTAGATGATCTCCTCGCAGATCGGCCCTAGCAGCCACAGGTAGGCGAACATGACGATCGCCGCGCTCACCGACATCGGCTGGTCCTCGACCAGCGCGCTGATCGCCGACCCGGCGTTGGCCTCGCCGACCGCCTGGGTCCAGATGAACGCGCTGACCGTGGTCAGGACCAGCCCGAACGCGCCGAGCTTGAGGCCGAGCTTCACGTCGTCCCAGCGCCAGGACAACCGCAGGTCGGCCAGCGGCCCGTTGCCGCGCACCTTGGTGATCAGGACCGCGACCAGTGCGGCGAGGACGGTCGGGGCGATCGTGCCGATGAGTACGTCCCGCGCGGGCAGCGGCTGACCGGGCGGTGCCGGCCCGAGCAGGACGCTCACGAACGCGGCGGAGGCCAGCAGGACGGCCTCGACGACCAGGAACGCGCCGAACCCCCAGCGGTGTGTCGGAATGGATGGCGTGTCCGCGGCCTCGGGCAGATCAGGCGGGTCGAGCTCGCCCGGATGTGCCGTCACGGAGCGCCTCCCTCTGATCCTCGCCCAGCACTTACCGAGCCTAGTCACCATGGTTGATCCGCTCAGGACCCGGTGAACAGCAACAACGCCGGGGCGAGGTTGTTCGCCGCATGCGCCACGAAACTCGCCCCCACGCGGCCGGTGCGCCAGCGGGCTGCACCGATCGCCAGACCCTGCGCGAGCAGCGCCACCGTCCGGGTCGGCTCGCCGTGCAGATAGGCGAAGACGACCGCGGTGAGCACCAGGACCACCCACTGCGGGACGCGATGGTGTTCGAGTGCTCCCCAGAGCGAACCGCGCACCAGCAACTCCTCGGCCATCGGCGTGGCGACCACGACGACGAGCGCGGCCAGCGTGAGCCACACGAACTCATCGGAGCCCCCGTCCGCGGCGAAATCGGTGAGCGGGCTGTCGGAAACCCGGTCGGTGCCATAAATGCCCAGCAGCACCAGGTTCACCAGGTACCCGGCGAGAAGCGCCAGAACCCCGCAGGCGAGGCCCACCTTCACGTCGCGCAGGTTCGGGATCCAGCCGAAGTCGGCACGCGGGCCGTTCCCCCAGCGTCCCGACGCGACCAGCGGGGCGAGACCGAGCAGCAAGCTGGGCACGAACGCCAGCAGCAGCACCGGGCCCACGTCGAGCAGCTCCAGCGGGTCGACGCTCGCGTGCCCGGACCGCACCGCGGTCATCACGACGGTCACGAGGTGGTACACGCCGAGCCCCGCGAAGAACGCGAAGAATCCCCAGTGTGCGCCGAACACCTGCCCCGTTCGTACTTCCCCGCCCACGCCCTGGCTCACCCTCGACCCACCCATGAGCTTCAGGCTATGTGGCTGGGCGCGACCGTTCGACCCCGGGCCGTGAGCGGCACTTTTTCGACAATGTGCGACCGCGCAGGATGATGTGCCGCGGCGAACGCAGGACGGACAGGTCCTCCCGCGGGTCGGCATCGAACACCAGGAAGTCGGCCGGGGCGCCCTCGGCGATGCCCGGATGCCCGAGCCAATCCCGCGCCGCCCACGAGCCCGCGGCCAGCGCCTGCTCCGCGGTCATCCCCGCACGGTGCAGCGCGTCCAGCTCGTCCACCAGACGGCCGTGGGCGATCATGCCGCCCGCGTCACTGCCCGCGTACACCGCCACGCCGGCGTCGAGCGCGTTGCCGACCAGCTCGCCGACGCGGGCGTACAGCGCCCGCATGTGGCCCGCGTAGACCGGGTACTTGCCGGCCGATTCGGCGATGCCCGGGAAGTTCTCGATGTTGATCAGCGTGGGCACGAGCGCGGTTCCGCGCCGGGCCATCTCGGCCAGCAGCGAGGTGTCCAGTCCCGTGCCGTGTTCCAGGCAGTCGATCCCGGCGTTGATCAGGCCCGGCAGGGCGTCCTCGCCGAAGACGTGGGCGGTGACGCGGGCACCGGCCTCGTGGGCGACCTTGATCGCCTCGGCCAGGACATCGTCGGGCCACAGCGGGGCGAGATCACCCACCGAGCGGTCGATCCAGTCGCCGACCAGTTTCACCCAGCCGTCGCCGTCGGCCGCCTGCTCGGCGACCGCGGCGGGCAGCTCGTCGGGGTGGGCGAGGTCGATGCCCAGGCCCGGGATGTAGCGCTTGGGCAGCGCGAGGTGCCGGCCGGACCGGATGATCCGCGGCAGGTCGTCGCGCGCCTGCAGCGGGCGGGCGTCGATCGGCTGGCCGCAGTCGCGGATCAGGAGCGTGCCGGCGTCCCGGTCGGCGAGGGCGTTGGTCACCGCGCCGTCGAGATCGGTCGGCCCGCCCGGCCCGATCGCCGGGTGGCAGTGGGCGTCGACCAGCCCGGGCACCAGGAAACCGCCGTCGACGAGCGTGGTCGCGCCCGACACCGGGGAGAACGTGACCGTGCCGTCGCGGATCCACACGTCGCGCTGCTCGCCGTCGGGCAGCACCACCCCGCGCAGATGCATCTACTTGTTCTTCGGCAGCTTGAACTTCGACGGGTCGAAACCGGGGACGTCGTTCATGCCGCCGCCCAGTTGGGACAGGTCGGGCATGCCACCGCCGCCGCCACCGCCACCGGGCGGGAGCATCGGCATACCGCCGGGGAAGCCGCCGCGCACCTTCGGCTGTGTCGGGCCCCTGCCCTTCTTCCCCTTCTTGCCCTTCTTGCGCTTGGTCGCGCTGCCGCCGCCGAAGCCGAAGCGGCCGGCCATCTGCTGCATCATCTTGCGGGCTTCGAAGAACCGGTTGACGAGGTCGTTGACCTCGCGCACGGTGACGCCCGACCCCTTCGCGATGCGCTGACGGCGGGATCCGTTGATCATCTTCGGCTCGGCCCGCTCCGCCGGCGTCATGCCGCGGATGATCGCCTGCAGGCGGTCCAGGTGCTTGTCGTCGACTTGCGCGAGCTGGTCCTTCATCTGCCCGGCGCTGGGCAGCATGCCGAGCAGGTTGCCGATCGGACCCATCTTGCGGACCGCGAGCATCTGCTCCAGGAAGTCCTCCAGCGTGAGCTGGCCGGTGCCCAGCTTCGCCGCCGCCTTTTCGGCCTGCTCCTGGTCGAAGGCCTGCTCGGCCTGCTCGATCAGGGTGAGCAGGTCGCCCATGCCGAGGATCCGGCTCGCCATCCGGTCCGGGTGGAAGGTGTCGAAGTCCTCGAGCTTCTCACCGTTGGAGGCGAACATGATCGGCTGACCGGTGACCTGCCGGACGGACAGCGCCGCACCACCGCGGGCGTCACCGTCGAGCTTGGTCAGGACGACACCGGTGAAGCCGACGCCGTCGCGGAAGGCCTCGGCCGTGGTGACCGCGTCCTGACCGATCATCGCGTCGACGACGAACAGGGTCTCGTCGGGATCGACCGCGTCCCGGATGTCGGCGGCCTGCTTCATCAGCTCCTCGTCGACGCCCAGCCGGCCGGCGGTGTCGACGATGACGATGTCGTGCTGCGCGTGCCTGGCCTCGTCGATACCGCGGCGGGCCACGTCGACCGGGTCGCCGACGCCGTTGCCCGGCTCGGGCGCGAACGTCGGTACGCCGGCACGCTCCCCGACCACCTGCAGCTGCGTGACGGCGTTGGGGCGCTGGAGGTCGCAGGCCACCAGCAGCGGCGCGTGGCCCTGCTTCTTGAGGAACAGCGCGAGCTTGCCGGCGAGCGTCGTCTTACCGGAACCCTGCAGACCGGCGAGCATGATCACCGTCGGCGGGTTCTTGGCCAGGCTCAGCCGCCGGGTCTCGCCGCCGAGGATGCCGATGAGCTCCTCGTTGACGATCTTGATGACCTGTTGCGCCGGGTTGAGGGCCTCGGAGACCTCGCCGCCCTTCGCGCGCTCCTTGACGTGCGCGATGAACTCCCGGACGACGGGCAGCGCGACGTCGGCCTCCAGCAGCGCGATACGGATCTCGCGCGCGGTGGCGTCGATGTCGGCGTCGGTCAGCTTTCCCTTGCCCCGCAGGTTCTGCAGGACCGAAGTGAGCCGGTCGGAGAGGGTGTCGAACACGGGTGGGCACGCTCCAGCTGGTCGTGGTTGCTCGCCTGCGGCGTCATACCAGGGTAGCCGCTGCGGACGAGTGGCCGGTCCGAGCCCGGCTGCCGCACGTCGAGCCGCGCCTCAAGGCGCCGGACGCGCCGGCCGGGCCGGAAAAAGTGCGGGTGGCCCGCCCCCTCGTCGGGCCACCCGCACGCGCACGCCGCGGGCACCGGTCCCCCGGTGCTCGCCGAATCCCCAGTACCAGCGAGAGCCTTCCGGACGTCCGTGGCGTGACGTCCCCAAGACTGCCGGTTCGGGAAGCGACGGGGCAGCGTGAAGACCCTCAAGTAGCCCTAGGTAGATCTACTCAGGAATCCCGGCCGGCCTCTCGCCGTGCGCGGGTGTGACTCGAGTCGCGGGGTGCCATGACGCGAGTTCGCGAAAAAAATTTCAGGGTTTCCGCTCGGGCATCGACTTCGCATCCACCGACGCTAGCTCGGTACGGAACATCGTTCAACAGCTAGAAACGGGTGCGCCCGCCCGCGTTCGCGGCGATGAACGCCGCCAGCGGCTCGCTTTCGCCGAGAGCGTCGGCCGAATAGCCGAAGGCCGCACGTGCTGCTTGGAGGATCTCGACGAGCGCGGCCATCTCGGCCGCCGGCATCGCGGCCAGCGCGCCGGACCGGGCTTCGCCGAGCCGTTCCGCGATCCCGGTGAGCGCACCGGACAGGTGCCGCTGTCCGGCGACGAGGTGTTTGAGGACGGCGACGATCTCACCGAGATCGGCCTCCGGCGCGCGGTCCAGCTCGGCGGCGCAGGCTTCCAGGTGCGCCGCGGCGACCGTGAGCGGCAGGATCGTCGGCTCGGGCACGACCGACATCCTGCCACTCCTGATCACGCGGACCGCGGCGCCCCCGAAGTGGATCACGACGCCGCCGCGAGCAACGCCTGTTCCACCCGCTGCCGCCACGCCGGGTCCAGCCGCCCGTTGCGCGGCGACACCGCGAAGGAGTCGACGACCGCGACGCCGAGTGTCGCGACCTTGGCCCACTTCACCTCTGCGCCGCAGGTCTGCAGCGCCCCGGCGACCCGGTACAGCAGCCCGATCCGGTCCGTGGCGCGCAGTTCCACCACGACCGAGCTGGGGCCGCTGGTCTCGTCGTCAAACCACAGCACCTTCGGTTTGGCCGGCACGCGGGTCGGCTGGTAGTCCCGTTCCTTCGCGGCGATCTTCGCGTCGAGCGCGAGCCCGCCGGCCACCGCCCGTGCGAACTGCTCGCGCAGCAGCGCCGGATCCGGCAGCGACCCGAACTTCGGGGACGCGGTGAAGATGCCGGCCCGCCCGCCGTCGTGGCCCCGGAGGACCGCGGTGTGCACCTCCAGCGAGTGCAGGGCGAGGACGCCCGCCGCCGGGGCCAACAGGTCCGTGCGCGCGGGCGCGACGACCACGACCGTCGCCACCTTGCCGTCGGAGGTGATGAGTACCTCGCTGTGGCCGGACGCCACCGACGCCGTGACCAGCTCGCGCTGACGCGCGTCGAGCGGCTCCGGCGGGCTGAACCCCTTGCCCTGCATGGCGTGCCGGCACCGGTTGACCAGATTCGAGATCAGCGCGCCCTTCCAGTCGGTCCACATCCCCGGCCCGGTGGCCAGCGAGTCCGCCTGGGTCAGCGCGTGCAGCAGTTCCAGCAGGACTACATCGTTGTCGACGGTCTTCGCCACCCGCGCCACCGTGGTCGGTTCCTCGATGTCGCGGCGTGTCGCGGTGTGCGGCAGCAGCAGGTGGTGGCGAACCGCGGCCGAGACGAGCCCGGCGTCGGCGTCGGACAGGCCAATCCGCCGGGCGACCTGGGCCGAGATCTTCGCACCCAGCTCGGAGTGGTCGGCGTCGCGGCCCTTCCCGATGTCGTGCAGGAGCGCGGCGAGCAACAGCAGGTCCGGCCGGGACACCGTGGTGGTCAGCTTCGCGGCCTCGACCGCGGTCTGCACGAGGTGCCGGTCGACGGTCCACGAGTGCACCGGCGAGCGCGGTGGCAGGTCCCGCACCGCACCCCATTCCGGGAACAACCGCGCCCACAGACCGGTCCGGTCCAGCGCTTCGACCGCGTCGATCAGCCCCTCGCCCGCGCCGAGCAGTTCGGTGAGCGAGTCGCGCGCGTCAGCTGGCCAGGGCGTGCGCAGTTCCGGCGCCGAGTCGGCGAGTGCGCGCAGCGTGCCGTGCGAGATCGGCGAGCGGGTACGGGCCGAGGCGGCCGCGACGCGCAGCAGCAGCGCCGGGTCCTTCGCTGGGACCGCGTCGCGGGCCAGCGCCACCTCGGTGCCGTGCAACACGACACCGTCGTCCAGCGGGGTCCGGTTCGGCCGCCGCCCGAAACGTCCGCGCGGCGCCTCGGCGTTGGCGCGCAGCGCGACGTCGACGGCGTAACCGACCGCGCGCCCGGCACCGGACAGCTTGCGCGCCAAGGTGAACCGGTCGCCGAAACCGAGTTCGGCCGCCACCAGCTCGGCGTCCACACCGGACAGCACGTCCCGGTCGCGCCGTAGTTCGCGCCGCATCTCGGTGCGCACGTCCAGCAGAAGTTCCCGGGCCTGGAGGAGTTCCTCCCCGGGCCGGTCGGTCAGCTGGGCGGCGGCAAGTGCCCCCAGCACCCCGAGGTCACGCAGGCCGCCCCGGCCGTACTTCAGGTCGGGCTCGGCCGACTGGGCGATCTCTCCGCTGCGCTGCCAGCGCTTGCGGGTCGATTCGGCCAGTTCCGGCAGGCGTTTGCGCGCGGTGCGGCGCCACTGGTCGCGCGCCGCCGTGGCGAGCCTGCCGGTCAGCTCGGCGTCGCCGGCGATGTGCCGGGCGTCGAGCAGCCCCATCGCGGTCCGCAGGTCCTCCGAGGCGACCTGAAGGGCCTCCCCGGGGGTGCGGACCGAGTGATCGAGGCCGATGCGCGCATCCCACAGCGGGTACCACAGCGCATCGGCGATCTCGGCGATCTTCGGATGCTGGTTGTGGACCAGGACCAGGTCCAGGTCCGAGAACGGCACGAGCTCGCGGCGGCCGAGGCCGCCGACGGCGACCAGCGCGACACCGGGTTCAGCGGTGTCGACGCCGGCCGCCGCGGCAGCCTTGCTGAGCCAGAACTCGTACAGATCCACCAGCGCGGCGCGTAGTGCGGAAGCACCGAGCCTGCCGTGCCGGCCTTCCAGCAACCGGTTCGCCGCCTTGGCGAGTTCCCCCCCGACGACCATCCGGTTCTCGTCCCTAGAGCGCGTCCGTACCGCGCTCGCCGGTACGGACCCGGACCACGGTCTCCACCGGGGTCACCCAGACCTTGCCATCGCCGATCTTGCCGGTGTGCGCGGCATTGACGATGGCCTCGATGACCTTCTCGACGTTGGCGTCGTCGGTGAGGACCTCGATTCGCAGCTTGGCCACGAAGTCGACGGCGTACTCGGCGCCGCGGTAGACCTCGGTGTGGCCCTTCTGGCGGCCGTAGCCCTGCACCTCGCTGACGGTCATGCCGAGCGTGCCCAGCTGCTCCAGCGCGGCACGAACGTCGTCCAGGGTGAACGGCTTGACGATCGCGGTGATCAGCTTCATGCCTTGCTTCCTTCCAGGGCCGCCCCGTCCTTCGACGGCAGCGAAGCGGGGGTCGATCCACTGTGGCCGCCGATGCTGCCACCCACGAAGTCGTACGCGCTTTCCGCGTGCTGCGCCTCGTCGATGCCGCTGACTTCGTCCTCTGCCTTGACCCGGAAGCCGCCGGCAAGCTTGATGATGCCACCGATGATGAAGGTCAGGACGAACGAATATCCCATGACCGCGAAGGCCGCCACAGCCTGCTTACCCAGCTGGGTGAAGCCGCCGCCATAGAAGAGGCCGTCCGCGCCGAGCGAGTTGACGCTGGTGGTGCCGAAGAAGCCGATCAGCAGGGTGCCGATCAGACCACCGACGAGGTGGACGCCCACGACGTCGAGCGAGTCGTCGTATCCGAGCTTGTACTTCAGGCTCACCGCGAGCGCGCAGACGGCACCGGCGATGACACCGATCGCGATCGAGCCGAGCGGGGTCACGAAACCGCACGCCGGGGTGATGGCGACGAGACCGGCGATGGCACCCGACGCGGCGCCGAGTGTGGTCGGCTTGCCGAAGCGCAGCTGCTCCACGAGCAGCCAGCCCAGGACGGCGGCCGCGGTGGCGACGGTGGTGTTGGTGAAGGCGACGCCGGCCAGGTCACCGGCGCTCAGCGCGGATCCGGCGTTGAAGCCGTACCAGCCGAACCACAGCAGGGCGGCGCCGAGCAGGACGAACGGCACGTTGTGCGGGCGCCCGGTGTCGCGCGGCCAGCCCTTGCGCTTGCCGAGCACGATCGCGAGCGCGAGACCCGCGGCACCGGCGTTGATGTGGACCGCGGTACCACCGGCGAAGTCGAGCGCCTTCAGCTTGTTGGCGATCCAGCCGCCCATCGCGTCGGAGCTGAGGAAGCCGTCGAAGGAGAACACCCAGTGCGCCACCGGGAAGTACACGACGGTGACCCAGACGACGACGAACAGGGCCCAGCCCCAGAACTTGGCGCGGTCGGCGATCGCGCCGGAGATGAGCGCCGGGGTGATGATGGCGAACATCAGCTGGAACATGACGAACGCGAGCATCGGGATCGCGTCGCTGCCCGGCCACGCCACCGCAGGCGTGGTGTCGGTGGCCGCGGTGGCGAAGCCGACCAGGTGGCCCCACGTGTCGGCCAGCCCGACGTGGTCGAAGTTGCCCAGCAGCCCACTCAACCCGTCACTGCCGAACGACATGGTGAACCCGTAGAGGGTCCACAGCACGGCGACGATCGCCAGACAGATGAAGTTCATCATGAGCATGTTCAGGACGCTCTTCAGGCGGACCATGCCGCCGTAGAAGAACGCCAACCCTGGTGTCATGAGCATGACCAGCGCGGCGCTGGCCAACACCCACGCGGTGTCTCCTGCGTTCAGCACATCGTCCTCCCGTACACGAGATATTGACGGGGAGTTTTCGATTCCCGTGTTTCACGGGGCCACTTCTCACGTTTCCCGCAAGTGAACTGTGGCGGCGCTTTTGTTACGACCAGGTTTCATGCCATCCGGCGGATGTGCCCAGTCACGAAACGCGCGCGTCGACTACGGCCCGTCGCCGGTCACCGTGAGTGAGCCGGGTGGTGTGATGAGATGGGGACATGACGAGGCCCGCCACGCTGCCGGACGCCGTCGTCGCGGCGTTGCGGTGCCCGCTCTGCGCGGACGAGCTCACCCTCGACGCCCGTGCGCTGCGCTGCCCGGCGCGGCACTCGTTCGACGTCGCGAAGCAGGGTTACGTGAACCTCCTGCACGCGGGCGTCCCGGCGGGAACGGCCGACACCGCGGCGATGGTCGCCGCGCGGGTGGCGTTCCTGGCCGCCGGGCACTACGCCGGCCTGCGGGACCTTCTCGCCCAGGTCACGGCCGCGGACGCCGGCGACGACGGGCTGGTCGTCGACGCCGGCGCCGGCACGGGCTACTACCTCGCCGGGACGCTCGACCGGGTCCCCGGAGCGGCCGGACTGGCACTCGACGTGTCCGCGCTCGCGCTGCGCCGCGCGGCGCGGGCGCACCCGCGGCTCGGGGCCGCCGTGTGGAACCTGTGGGAGCCGTGGCCGGTCGCTTCGGATGCGGCTTCGGTGGTGCTGAACGTGTTCGCGCCCCGCAACGGCGCGGAGTTCCGGCGGGTGCTCCGGCCCGGCGGGAGCTTGCTGGTCGTGTCGCCCGATCGGGGGCATCTGGCCGAGCTCGCGTCGGTGGCGCCGGTTCTCGAGGTGGATTCGCGCAAGGAAGAACGTCTCGACGCGGCGTTGTCCGGGCATTTCGAACTCGTTACCCGCGAGGTCCTGCGGGAACGGGCGACGCTGAAGCCGGACGAGGTCCGCGACGCCGTCCGGATGGGCCCGACCGGACACCATCCGGACCGTCTCGCCGGGCTCGCGGAGGTCCGCGAACCGGCCGAGGTGACGTTCGCGTTCGCGGTGTCGAAGTACCGGAGGACCGCATGACCGCTGTGCCCGCGACCGCCATCACCGACCGGGAGTGGCTGCGGGATCAGCTGCGGCGGGCCGCGGTGACCCACGGCGGCGGAGGCCCGGTCGTCATCGGCACGATCTGGTGGTACTCGGTATCGGCGGTGCTGGTGACGCCCGCGCTGGACGCGCTGGTCGCGACCGGGCTGGCGATGGACCCCGCGCTGGAGGCGGTGACCCTGGAGGTCCTGCCGGACGGCCGGGTCCTCGACGCCCGCTCGTCCCGGCCGCTCGGGTCCGATGTGGACGAGATCGGCAAGGCGCTGGCCGCGTCGCTCGACGCGGGGATCGCCGCCGTGGCGGCGGCCAGCGGCGCCGGGACGCGCTCGCTGTGCGCCATCGCGACGGACTCCATCGCGAACGTACTGCTGTGGGCCGGCAAGGCGGCCGGTGACCCCGCCCGCGGCGTCGCGCTGGCCGGACCGGTGGTCGCGGCCGTGGGCGACCACCTGCCCCGGCCGCGGTTCGTCGAGGTCGGCGGGACCCCGGTGGTCCGGCGGGCGTCGTGCTGCCTGATCTACCAGACCGGCGGGGCGGACAAGTGCGTCAGCTGCCCCCGCCAGACCCCGCGGGAGCGGGCCCACCGGTTGCGCATGACGTTCGGGTAGGACCGGTTTCCGTGCCCGTGTCCGGCAGCCGGGATCGCTGGCTCGGCCGGTGGACCGCAGGTAGCGTCGGCCGGGTGAGTGAGCGTAGCTGGGGCTTCCGCACGCGCGCCCTGCATGCCGGCGGGACACCCGACCCGGTGACCGGGGCGCGTGCGGTGCCGATCTACCAGACCACGAGTTTCGTCTTCGAGGACGCGGCCGATGCGGCCAACCTGTTCGCGCTGCAGAAGTACGGCAACATCTACAGCCGGATCGGCAACCCGACGGTGGCGGCGTTCGAGGAGCGCATCGCCAGCCTGGAGGGCGGCATCGGCGGGGTCGCGACCAGCAGCGGCCAGGCGGCGGAGTTCCTCACCTTCGCGGCGCTGACCCAAGCGGGCGATCACATCGTGTCGGCGGGCGGGCTCTACGGCGGGACGGTCACGCAACTGGACGGGACGTTGCGGCGCTTCGGCGTGGACACCACGTTCGTCGCCGGTGACAACCTCGACGACTACGGCGCCGCGATCACCGACCGCACCCGGCTGATCTTCACCGAAGTCATCGGCAACCCGAGCGGCGGTATCGCGGACCTCGCCGGGCTCGCCGAGCTTGCGCACCGTCACGGCATCCCGCTCGTGGTCGACGCGACGCTCGCGACGCCGTACCTGTGCCGCCCGATCGAGCACGGGGCGGACATCGTGCTGCACTCGGCGACGAAGTTCCTCGGCGGGCACGGCACGACGCTCGGCGGGATCGTCGTCGAGTCCGGCAAGTTCGACTGGGGCAACGGGAAGTTCCCGCGGATGACCGAGGTCGTGCCCAGCTACGGCGGCCTCCGGTACTGGGAGAACTTCGGAGAGTACGCGTTCTGCACCCGGCTGCGGGCCGAACAGTTGCGGGACATCGGCGCGGTGTTGTCGCCACATTCGGCGTTCCTGCTGCTCCAGGGCGTGGAGACGTTGCCGCAGCGGATGGATGCGCACCTCGCGAACGCCAAGGCGGTCGCGGAGTTCCTGGACGCCGACGACCGGGTGGCGTGGGTGAGCTACGCGGGGTTACCCCGCCACAAGCATCACGAACTGGCGAAGAAGTACCTCCCGCTCGGGCCGGGCGCAGTGTTCTCCTTCGGCGTCAAGGGTGGCCGCGCGGCCGGCGAGAAGTTCGTCGAATCGGTCGAGCTGTTGTCGCACCTGGCCAACGTCGGCGACGCCCGCACGCTGGTCATCCACCCCGCGTCCACGACCCACCAGCAGCTCTCCGACGAGCAGCTCAAGGCCGGTGGCGTGGGCCCGGACCTGATCCGGCTGTCGGTCGGGCTGGAGGACGCCGAGGACATCCTGTGGGACATCGACCAGGCACTCACCGCGGCGGTGAAGACATGAGCGTGGAGACCACGGTGCCGGCCGGGGCCGTCCGGGCGGAGTCGCCGCTGTCCTGGAGCCCGCCGTCGGCGCGGGACCGGCTGGCGCTGCTGTCGCGCACGAAGTCGGTCACGATCGTCGGGGCATCGGACAACCCGGCGCGGCCCAGCTACTTCGTCGCGACCTACCTGCTGTCCTCCAGCGAGTACGAGGTGAACTTCGTCAACCCGCGGCTGTCGTCGCTGCTGGGGCGTCCGGTCTACCCGTCGCTGGCCGATGTGCCGGGCGAACCGGACCTGGTCAGCGTGTTCCGCAGGCACTCCGACCTGCCCGAAGTGGCCGAGGAGGTCATCAAGGCGGGCGCTCGGACGCTGTGGCTGCAGCTGGGCCTGTGGCACGAGCCGGTCGCGCAGCGGGCGAGCGAGGCCGGCCTGGACGTGGTGATGAACCGGTGCGTGAAGATCGAGCACGCGCGCTTCGCGGGTGGCTTGCACCTGGCCGGTTTCAACACCGGGGTCATCAGTTCACGGCGTCGCCTGAAGCCCTGATCCGGCGTGAGAAAAGCGATTTTGCTCAACTCGTCCTCCACCGCCGACCGCCGATCGTGTCAGACTCGGTGGTGTGGTGGGAAGTTCCCCGGGTGAAGGTGGGTTGTGTACGTCATGGCAGACGGTGTGAAGGTGACGTTCGTCGGCGGCCCGACGGTGCTGCTGGAACTGGGTGGCAAGCGGTTCCTGACCGATCCGACGTTCAGCCCGGCCGGTGTGCACGAGACGACGCCCGGACGGCCGCTGACCAAGACCGAGGACCCCGCGTTGTCGGCGGAGGACGTCGGAGGTGTCGACGCGGTGCTGCTGTCGCACGACCAGCACGCCGACAACCTCGACCCGGCCGGGCGGCGGTACGTCGAGGAGTCCCTGCTCACGCTGACCACGCCGAGCGGCGCGGGCCGGCTCGGCGGGACCGCGCAGGGGCTGGCGCCGTGGCATCAGCTGCACATCGGGCCGGTCGCGGTGACGGCCGTGCCCGCGCAGCACGGGCCGACGGGCAGTGCGGAGCTGACCGGCGAGGTCATCGGGTTCGTGCTGACCGGCAAGGACCTGCCGACGGTGTACGTGAGCGGGGACAACGCGTCACTGGACGTGGTGCGGGAGATCTCCCGGCGACTGCGCAAGCTCGACCTGGCGGTCCTCTTCGCGGGCGCCGCCAGGACCTCGCTCTTCGACGGCGCCCCACTCACGCTGACCAGCGAGGACGCCGCCGAGGCCGCCCACATCCTGCGGGCGCGCACCATCGTGCCCGTGCACACCCGCGGGTGGGCGCACTTCAGTGAGGGCCCGGACGAGGTCCGCAAGGCCTTCGCCGGCGCCGGCCTGAGCGACCGGCTGCACGTCCTCGAACCGGGCGAAACCGCCGAAATCGGATAGACACCGTCGCGGTGGCAGCTCCGGATCGGCGGTCCATTCCGGACGCTCGGCCGTCAGCGCGTCCGAAGAGGACAGATGCCGGATGCGCGCCCGCCCCCTGGCGCGCTGGACGGTCAGCACGGCGACCCCACCCGCGGCGGCCACCCGTCGCGTCGTGTTCCGGTTTCCCGGTCCGGACGGTTACCGTGCGGAGGTGAAACTGGAAGCCGAGTTCACCACCGAACCGTTCCGCGGCGAGGGCGAACCGCCGGCGCACGCCGTCAACGCCCGCGACGCCGCCGAGAGCGCGGGCCTGGCCGTGGATTTCGGCCCGCTCGGCACCACCGTCCGCGGTGACGCGGACACGCTGCTGGACGCACTCCCGGCGATCGCCAGGGCCGCACTGGCCGGCGGCGCGAGCCGCCTGACCCTGCAGCTGTCCACGCCGACCGCCGCGCGGGAAGCCGCGACCGCACCGCCGACCACCCTGGAGCGGCTCATCAACGACGTCGAGCGGCAACTCGGCGCCCGGCTCGCCGACCTGGACCGGGCCGGCAAGCAGCGCGCCGTCCGCCTGCTGGAGGAACGGGGTGCGTTCGAAATGCGCAAGGCCGCTCCCACCGTGGCCGAAGCGCTCGGGGTCACCCGCTTCACGGTCTACAACTATCTCAACCGCGAGCCCTGATTCAACAGATTGTTGACGACCGGGGTATTCGACCGTAGATTCGGCAGCACCGTGATCCGGAGGAACGTTTGACTGTCACGCTCGCCGAGTTCAACGCCGCATCCACCGAAGACGCCAGGGCACTGCTGACCGCGTGCCTGGCCGTCCCGCGCTGGGTGGATGCGGTGCTGGACGGGCGTCCCTACACCGATCTCGCGGCGCTCACGGGCGCGGCACGCATCACCCTGACCGGGGAGGAGACCCGGCAGGCGATCGCGTCGCATCCGCGCATCGGCGACAAACCTGCCGGCAGCGGCACCGCCGACCGGTGGTCGCGCGCAGAACAGTCCGGTGTGGACGACGAGGCGGCCGCGAAGTTCCGCGCCGCCAATGCCGACTACGAGGAGCAGTTCGGGCACGTGTTCCTGGTCTGCGCGAGCGGGCGCAGCGGAGCGGAGCTGCTGGCGAACCTGCGCGACCGCATGCACAACGACCCGGCCACCGAACTGGCCGTCGCCGGGCGGGAGCTGGTGCAGATCGCCGTGCTCCGGCTGGACAAGGCGGTGACGGCGTGAGCCTGGTGACCACTCACGTCCTGGACACCGCCGCCGGAGCGCCGGCCGCGGGCATCGCTGTGCGGCTCGAGTCCGCCGACGGCGCGGTCCTGGCCAACGGGCGCACGGACGACGACGGACGCATCCGGAGCCTCGGCCCCGCCGAGCTCGCGCCGGGTGTCTACCGGCTGGTCTTCGACACCGGCGCCCACCTCGGCCCGAATGGGTTCTTCCCGGAGGTCACGGTGTCGTTCCGCATCACCGACGGTACGCGGCACCACCACGTCCCGCTCCTGCTGAGCCCGTTCTCCTACTCCACCTACCGAGGGAGCTGACCATGGCGATCAGGTTAGGCCCCAACCAGTACGGCAAGGCCGAGGTCCGACTCGTCACGGTGAACCGCACCGGACCGGTGCACCACATCAAGGACCTCACCGTGTCCACGGCGCTGCGCGGCGACCTCGCGAAGACCCACCTGACCGGCGACAACTCCGACGTCGTCGCGACCGACACCCAGAAGAACACCGTCTACGCCTTCGCGAAGGAGAGCCCGGTCGGCGAGATCGAGGACTTCGCGCTACGGCTGGGGCGGCACTTCGTCGCCGAGTTCAGCCAGATCACCGGCGCGCGGATCACGATCGACGAGCACGGCTGGGACCGCATCGCGGTGGACGGCCGCCCGCACGACCACGCCTTTTCCCGTGCCGGCGACGAGAAGCGCACCACCGTGGTGACGATCGAGGACGATCGCGCGTGGATCGTGTCCGGGTTGCGCGACCTGGTCGTGCTGAAATCCACCGGTTCGGAGTTCCACGGCTTCCCGCGCGACAAGTACACGACCCTGCCCGAAACCGACGAGCGCATCCTGGCCACCGCTGTCACGGCGCAGTGGCGGTACCGGGGCACCGGCGTCGACTGGCGCAAGAGCTTCACCGAGATCCGGCGCATCCTGCTGGAAACCTTCGCGACGAAACACAGCCTGTCGTTGCAGCAGACCCTCTACGCGCTGGGTGAGGCGGTCCTCGAGCAGCGCGCGGAGGTGGCCGAGGTCCGGTTGTCCCTGCCGAACAAGCACCACTTCGTGGTGGACCTCGGTCCGTTCGGGCTCACGAACGACAACGAGGTCTTCTACGCCGCCGACCGCCCGTACGGTCTCATCGAAGGAACCGTCCTGCGCGACGACGCGGAGGACCCCGGCCCCGCCTGGCTGTGACCGCGGCGCTTTTTCGACAACGTGCCACCCCAGGCGCGGCACTTTGGCGACATTGTGCCGCCCCCGGACGTTCGGGGTGCGGCACTTTTTCGACAAAGTGCGACTTCCGGCGGGGGTCAGCCGGCGATGTGCTCGGGCCGCACGGGGACGCGGGTCAGGGCCTTGCCCGTCGCGGCGCGGATGGCGGCCACGATCGCCGGGGTCGACGAGATCGCCGGGGGCTCGCCGACGCCGCGCAAGCCGTAAGGTGCGTTCGGATCGGCCAGCTCCAGCACGTCGATGTCCATCGGCGGCATGTCGAGCACGGTCGGGATGAGGTAGTCGGTGAACGAGGGGTTGCGGATCTTCCCGTCCCGCGTCTGGATCTCCTCCATCACCGCCAGTCCGAGCCCCTGCGCCGAGCCGCCCTGGATCTGGCCCAGCACGGCCTGCGGGTTGAGCGCCCGGCCGACGTCCTGGGCGCAGTCCAGCGCGACCACCTTCACCAGACCCAGCTCGGTGTCCACGTCCACGACCGCCCGGTGCGCGGCGAACCCGTACTGCACGTGGGCGTTCCCGGCACCGGTCTCCGGGTCGAGCGCCTCGGTCGGCCGGTGCCGCCACTCCACGGTCTCGTCGAACACCTCGTCACCGAGCACGTCGACCAGATCCGCGACCACACCGTCCCGTTTGGACACCAGCTTGCCGCCAACGAGTTCCAGGTCGCCGGGCGAACCGATCCGCTTGCACAACGCGGTCCGCACCGCCAGTGACGCGGCGCGCACCGCTCCCCCGGTGACGTAGGTCTGCCGGGACGCCGAGGTCGAGCCCGCGTTGCCGATCGAGGTGTCCATCGGCAGGATCGTCACCCGCTCCACGCCCAGTTCGGTCCGCACGATCTGCTGCAGCACCGTCACGAGGCCCTGGCCGACCTCACACGCCGCCGTCTGCACGGTCGCCGCCGCCTCGCCGCCGACGACCCGCAGCTGCACCCGCGCGGTCGAGTAGTCGTCGAAGCCCTCGGAGAAGCAGATGTTCTTGATTCCCACGGCATAACCGACGCCACGCACCACTCCCTCGCCGTGGGTGGTGTTCGACACCCCGCCCGGCAGCGTCCGCAGGTCCCGCCCACCGGAGGGCGCCGGCGGCAACGGTTTGGCGGCCAGCCGCCGCAGCAACTCCGCGACCGGCGCGGGCGAGTCCACGATCTGCCCGGTCGGCATCCGCGAACCCTCGCTCATCGCGTTGCGGACCCGCACCTCGACCGGGTTCAGCCCGCACGCCTGCGCGAGCTTGTCGAGTTGCGACTCGTAGCCGAAGGCGGCCTGCACGGCACCGAAGCCGCGCATGGCTCCGCAGGGTGGGTTGTTGGTGTACGCGCCCCAGCAGTCGACCTCGACGTTGTCCACGTCGTAGGGCCCGACACCGAGCGTCGCGGCGTTGGCGACGACCGCACCCGTGGACGAGGCGTAGGCGCCGCCGTCGAGGAAGAGCCGCGCCTTGACGTAGACCAGTTTCCCGTCACGGTCCGCGCCGTGCTCGTAGTACATCTTCGCGGGGTGCCGGTGGACGTGGCCGTAGAACGACTCCTCGCGGTTGTAGACCATCTTCACCGGCTTCCCGGTGTGCAGCGCGAGCAGGCACGCGTGGATCTGGATGGACAGGTCCTCCCGGCCGCCGAACGCGCCGCCGACCCCGCCGAGCGTCAGCCGCACCTTGTCCTCGGGCAGCCCGAGCGCGGCCACCATCTGCCGCTGGTCGACGTGCAGCCACTGCGTCGCCACGTACAGGTCGATCCCGCCGTCCTCGGCCGGGACGGCCAGACCGGATTCCGGGCCCAGGAACGCCTGGTCCTGCATGCCCACCTCGTACACGCCCGACACGACCACCTCGGCGGTCACCGACGCGTCGCCGCGCCGGATCGGAACGTGCCGCACGACGTTGCCGTTCGGGTGCACCAGGGGCCCCGCGCCGCCCACGGCCCGCTCCGCGTCGGTGACCGGCTCCAGCACCTCGTAGTCCACGCGGATCCGCTTCATGGCCCGGCGCGCGGTCTCCGGGTGGTCCGCCGCCACGAGCGCGACCGCTTCGCCCTGGTAGCGCACCACGTCGACGGCGAGCACCGGCTGGTCGGGGTGCTCCAGTCCGTACCGGTTCACGCCCGGCACGTCCTCGTGGGTCAGCACCGCCTGGACGCCGGGCACCTTCAGCGCCTCGGTGATGTCGATATGCGTGATGCGGGCCGAGGGGTGCGGGCTGCGCAGGGTCACGCCCCACACCATGTCCTCGTGCCACAGGTCCGAGGAGTAGGCGAACTCCCCGCGCACCTTGACGACCCCGTCCGGGCGGCGCGGACTGCTGCCGATGCCGTTCGCCGTGCCGGTCCGCTCGACTGACGTGGTCATCGCACCCTCCTGCTCGCCGCGGCCAGCTCGCCGGCGATCGCGGCTTCGTCGTCCGTGCGCAACTCGCCGTCGGCGACCACCGTGCGACCACCGACGAGCAGCAGCTTCAGCGGCGGGGTCGTGCCGAGCACGAGCCCGGCGACCGGGTCCTCGATGCCGGCGTACCGCAGTCCGGCCAGGTTCCAGACCGCGAGGTCGGCGAGCTTGCCGGGCTCGATCGAACCCAGCTCGCCGTCCCGCCCGAGGCAGCGGGCGCCGCCCATGGTGCCCATCCACAGCGCCTCGCGGACGGTCAGCGCCGTCGGGCCGCCACGCTGCCGCGCCTGCAGCAACGCCTGGTGCAGCTCCTCACCGAGACCGCCGGATTCGTTCGAGGCCGCGCCGTCGGCCCCGAGCCCGACCGCGGCGCCCGCGTCGAGCAGGTCGCGCACCGGGGCGATACCGGTACCCAGGCGGCCGTTGGACGTCGGGCAGTGCGCCGATCCGGTGCCGGTCGCGCCGAGACGGCGGATCGCCGGGCCCTCGAGATGCACGGTGTGCGCGAGCCACACGTCGTCGCCGAGCCAGCCCAGTTTGTCGGCGTACTCGGCGGGCGTACAGCCGTTCTCGGCGACGCACTGCTCCTCCTCGTCCAGCGTTTCGGCGAGGTGCGTGTGCAGCCGGACTCCCTTGCGGCGCCCCAGATCCGCGGACTGGCGCATCAGCTCTTCACTGACGGTGAACGGTGAACACGGCCCGGCCGCGATCCGGATGCGCGCGTTGGGCGCCGGGTCGTGGTGGGCGTCGATGGCCGCCTCGGTGCCGAGCAGCGCGGCCTCGGTGGTTTCCACCAGGCTGTCCGGCGGGAGGCCGCCGTCGGATTCGCCGCGATCCATCGAACCCCGTACGAGATGCGCCCGCACCCCGATCCGGTTCGTCGCGGCGACGAGCGCCTCCATCTGGTCCGCGGCTCCGCTGGGGAAGACGTAGTGGTGGTCGGCGACCGTGGTGCAGCCGGTCATCGCGAGGTGCGCGAGGCCCGCGGCGGCGGCGGCGTGCGTGATGTCGGCGTCCAGCCGCTTCCAGATCGGATACAGGTGGACCAGCCACTCGAACAGCGTCGCGTCCGCCGCGAGCCCGCGGGTGGCCCACTGGTAGAGGTGGTGGTGTGTGTTGACCAGGCCGGGGGTGATCAGGCAGCCGGACGCGTCGATCCGCTGCCCCGGCGTGGTCGCCGGGCCCGCGCCGACCGCGGTGATGGTGTCGCCGTCGATCACGACGTGCCCGGTCGAGAATTCGGTGCCGTCGCGGTCGACCGTCGCGATCGCGGCGCCGTCGAGGATCAGGGTCATTTCGCCGCCGCCCGCACCGCGTCGAGGATCTTCTCGTAGCCCGTGCAACGGCACAGGTTTCCGGCCAGTGCCTCGCGGATCTCCTCGTCGCTCGGGTTCGGCACCCGGTTGAGCAGGTCGTGCGCGGCGACCACCAGTCCGGGCGTGCAGAACCCGCACTGCACCGCACCGGCGTCCACAAAGGACTGCTGCACCGGGTCGAGCCGGTCACCGTCGGCCAGGCCCTCGACCGTCCGGACCTCGCGCCCCTCCGCCTGCCCGGCCGCGACCAGGCACGAGCACACCGGGGTGCCGTCCAAGTAGACCGTGCACGAGCCGCATTCGCCCTGCTCGCAGGCGTTTTTCGAACCGGGCAGGCCGAGCCGTTCGCGCAGCAGGTAGAGGAGGCTCTCGCCCTCCCACACGTCGTCGGCCTGCCGGGCCTCGCCGTTGACCGTCACGTTCACGCGCATGTCCGCTCACTTCCCAGGTAGTCCTGCCAGGCCCAGCCGAGCGTGCGGCGCGCCAGTACCGCGAGCGCGTGCCTGCGGTACTCCGCGGTGCCGCGCACGTCGTCGATCGGCGCGGACGCCGAGGCGACCAGCTCTCCGAAGCGGCGTTTGACCGAGTCCCGCAGCGGCGCCGGCGCGTCCCACGGGAGCGCGCCCGCGAGAAACTCTTCCGCCGCACGCACGCGGCGCGGCGTCGGTGCGGCCGAGCCGATCGCCGCACCGGCCCGCCGCCGCTCCGGGTCGAGCGCGACGGCGAACGAGCACACCGCGATGACCATCGCGTTGCGCGTGCCGACCTTCGCGAACTGCTGTGGCGCGGTGGCGACCGGCAGGTGCACCGCCACGATCAGTTCGTCGGGCGCCAGGCTGTGCCGCTTGACGCCGACGTAGAAGTCGTCGGCCGCGATCATCCGGGTGCCGCGCACGGACGCGACCTCGACGCGCGCACCGGTGGCCAGCAGCACGGGGTGCGTGTCCCCGGCCGGCGAGGCCGCGCCCAGATTGCCGCCGACCGTGCCGCGGTTGCGGATCTGCGGCGAGCCGACCGTCCGCGACGCCATGGCCAGAGCCGGCAGCATTTCACCCAGCTCGGTGATCAGGCGGGTGTAGGAAACGCCCGCGCCGAGGCGCACCGTGCCGCCGTCGATGGTCCAGTCGGCGAGCTCCGCGATCCGGGTCAGGTCGAGCAGGGCATCGGGACGGCGGTGGTCGAAGTTGAGCTCGACCATGACATCCGTGCCGCCCGCGAGTGGCACGGCGTCCGGGCGCTCGGCCTTGGCGGTGAGCGCCTCGGCGAGAGTCGCCGGTCGCAGGAAATCCATGGCAAGAAGTAGACGCCGTGGCCGCGCGGACCGGCAACGGCGGCTCAGTACGAACCGACAGCAGCGTGAGGGCCTCCGATTGTGCTTTCCTACAAGCCTGATGACCACCGTGAAAACTCTGCTGGAGATCCCGGAACTGCGGATGCGGCTGCGCACCGGCGCCGGGTTGCTCGGCCGCGAGATCAGCCGGATCTACGTGACCGAGCTGCCTGATCCGAGCCGGTACGTCTCGGCGGGTGAGGTCGTGCTGACCGGGCTGTTGTGGTGGCGGGAACCGGGCGACGCCGACCTGTTCGTCCGCGCGCTGGCCCGGGCCGAGGTCGCCGCGCTCGCCGCGTCCGGCGCCGACACCGGTGGGATCCCGCCGGACGTCGTGCACGCGTGCGCGCAGCACCGGATCCCGTTGCTGGAGGTGCCGGCCGACCTGTCGTTCGCGGTCATCACCGAGCGCGTCGTACTGGAACTGGCCGCGGCGCGGGGCCGTGAGCCGAGCGGCGCCCGCAAGCGCTTGCTGTCGGCGGCGACCGAGGACATCTCGCTACCCGCGCTGTTGCGGCAGGGCGCGGTCGAGCTGGGCGCGCCCTGTTGGGTCCTGTCCGGTACGGGGCGGGTCGTGGCCGGCACGGCGGAACCACCGGGCGGGGACGTCGCGGCGCATTTCGTGCCTGGGCGGGAGATGACCGTTCACGACGGGTACGCGCTGCTCCCCATCGGCGGGAGCTTCGCGGTGCCGTGGCTGCTCGTCGTCGGGCACCCCGAGCCGGGCTCATTGGCCGGAGAGCTCGCCGAACTGGTCCGGCTGGCCCGGGCGCGAACCGACCAGGTTCGGCGCATGTCGGCGCGTACGGCCGAACCGTTGCTGCGGGCCCTGGCCGACGGCGGTCCGGCGGCCGACGCGTTCGCCGCGTCGGGGTTGCCCGAGGACGCCGAAATCCGGGTGCTGCTCGCCCGGGCGCCCGACGACGGCGCGGGCCGCGCGGCGGATGTTCTGGCCGAGCTCCTCGCCGAAGCGCGGCCGGTGGTCGGTGTCGTCGGCGAGGACGCCTACGCATTGCTGGCGGGACCAGGCAACTGGACCGGCGTGGCCGCCGGGGCACTGGCACGGGTGGACCGGCTGATCTCGTTGTCACGGTTCTACGTCGGATCCGGCGGCCCCGCGTCCGTCGACGGCCTGCACGGCGCGACGCAGGAGGCACGGCACGCGGTGGAGCTCGCGGCCCGGCGGGGCGGGCGGATCGAACTGGTGGCGGGTGAGGACATCGCGGTGCACCAGCTACTCGCCGCCGGCGCCCCGGACGAGCTGCGACGGTCGGTGCGGGCGCGGGTGCTCGGGCCGTTGCTCGCCTACGACAGCGCGCAGGGTACGGATCTGGTGCACACCGTGCGCGTCTATCTGGAGTGCTCCAGCTCGCCCACCGCGGCCGCCCGGGCGCTCCACGTCCACGTCAACACGTTGCGGTACCGGATCGCGCGGGCCTCCGAGCTGCTCGGGGTCGACCTCAACGATTTCGTGACGCAGGTCGACGTCTATCTGGCGCTGCTCGTGACCGTCTGAACGCAGAACTCGCGCCAGTGAACGGGGACTCGCGCCGGCGAGCGTGGGACTCGCGCCGGCTGCCGGCTCACCGGGTGCGCCCGGTGAGCCGGCCGGTGACGGTTACCTGATCCGCTCGTAGGCGGGCAGGGTCAGGAAGTCGACGAACTCGTCGGCGAGCGCGACCTCCTCGAACACCTCGATCGCCGGGGCGAGCAGGTCGGCCGGGATCTGTCCGTCGAGCTCCTTGCGCACGTCGTCCAGTACCGACCTGACCAGGTCGCGGGTGACCTTCTCGCCGTTGTCCAGCTGGGTGCCGTTCTGGACCCACTGCCAGATCTGCGACCGCGAGATCTCGGCGGTGGCGGCGTCCTCCATCAGGTTGTGGATGCCGGCCGCGCCGTTGCCGCCCAACCAGGACGCGATGTAGCGCACCCCGACGTCGACGGCGGCGTGCAGGCCGGCCGCGGTGGCACCGCCTTCGGTGCTCGCGACGTCGAGGAGCTGGTCGGCGGTCACCGACACGTCCTCGCGCAGGCGGTCGAGCTGGTTCGGCTTGTCGCCGAGGACCTTGTCGAACTCCTCCTTGCACAGCTCGACCATGCCCGGGTGCGCCACCCACGAGCCGTCGAACCCGTCGCCCGCTTCGCGCGCCTTGTCGGCGTGGACCTTCTTCGAGGCGTTCTCGTTGACCTCGGGGTCCTTGCTCGGGATGAACGCGGCCATGCCGCCGATCGCGAACGCGCCGCGCTTGTGGCAGGTGCGCACCAGCAGTTCGGTGTAGGCGCGCATGAACGGCGCGGTCATGGTGACGCTGTTGCGGTCCGGCAGCACGAACTTCTCGCCCGCGTCACGGAAGTACTTGATGACGCTGAACAGGTAGTCCCAGCGGCCGGCGTTGAGACCCGACGCGTGCTCGCGCAACTCGTAGAGGATCTCCTCCATCTCGAACGCGGCCGGGATGGTCTCGATCAGCACCGTGGCGCGGATCGTGCCGTGCTCGATGGCCAGCTCCTTCTCCGCCCAGGAGAACACGTCGTTCCACAGCCGGGCCTCGAGGTGGCTCTCCATCTTCGGCAGGTAGAAGTACGGGCCCTTGTCGTTCGCCAGCAGCGCGCGGACGTTGTGGAAGAAGTACAGGCCGAAGTCGACCAGCGCACCGACACCCTTGCGGCCGTCGAAGGTGAGGTTGTGCTCGTCGAGGTGCCAGCCCCGGGGGCGGACCACGATCGTCGCCAGCGGGATGTCCGTGCGCAGCTCGTAGTGCTTGCCGTTCGAGTCCAGCTCGATGGTGCCCCGGATCGCGTCGGACAGGTTGACCTGCCCGCCGACGACGTTGTGCCAGTGCGGCGTGCTGGCGTCCTCGAAGTCGGCCAGCCACACCTTCGCGCCCGAGTTGAGGGCGTTGATCGTCATCTTGCGCTCGGTCGGGCCGGTGATCTCGACCCGGCGGTCGCACAGGGCCGGGGGCGCCTCGGCGACCTTCCAGTCGCCCTCGCGGATCTCCTTGGTCTCAGGGAGGAAGTCCAGGCGCCCGGTGCGCTTGGCCTCCTCACGTCGCTTCGCGCGGGCGGCGAGCAACTCGTCACGGCGAGCGGCGAAGTTTTCGTGCAGCCCGGCCAGGAAGTCCAGCGCTTCCCGGGTCAGGATCTCGTCGCCTCGCTCGACGGAGCCGCCGAGCACCTGAACGTCAGCCATGCGGAACACTCCCAAGAAGACGTGCGGTTCGGTTTTTTACATCTCGGACTATAGTTTCTGCATAGCGGAAGCTCAACGGGAGGAGACGCGGTGGCCGAGGAGAAGGTGGGACGAGACGGCGGAGTCCAGTCACTGCGGCGCGCGTTCGAGCTGCTCGAGCGGCTGGCGGACACCGGCGGCGAGGCCAGCCTGTCCGAGCTCGCGGCCACGTCAGGCCTGCCGATGCCGACGATCCACCGCCTGATCCGGACGCTCGTTCAGCTCGGCTACGTGCGGCAGAACACCAACCGGAGGTACGCGCTGGGCGCGCGGCTCATCCGTCTGGGGGAGAACGCCAGCATGCAGTTCGGCACCTGGGCGCGCCCGCTGCTGGCCGAACTGGTCGAGGCGACGGGCGAGACGGCCAACCTGGCGGTCCTGGAACGGGACGAGGTGGTGTACGTGTCGCAGGTGCCGTCGAAGCACTCGATGCGGATGTTCACCGAGGTCGGCCGCCGGGTCCTGCCGCATGGCACCGGTGTCGGGAAGGCGATCCTGTCGCAGCTGCCGGCCGAGGAGGTGCGGGCACTGCTCAGCCGGACGGGGATGCCCGCGTTCACCGAGCACACCTTCACCGAGCCGGACGCGCTGCTGGCGCACCTCGCCCAGGTGGCGGCACAGGGCTACGCGGTCGACGAGAGCGAGCAGGAGCTGGGGGTGCGGTGCATCGCCGTCCCGCTGACGGGAACACCGGCCCCCGCGGCGGTGTCGGTGTCCGGTCCGGAGGGACGGCTGACGAAGGAGGCGGTGTCGCGGATCGCGCCGCTGGTCCAAGCCACGGCGGCGACGCTGTCCACGCACCTGGCGGAGAGCGCCTGACTCAGCCGAACCATCCACTCCGGAGAGGCTCGTCGTCGACCTGGATGCCGGCGACAGTCGCCGTGACCCCGTAACGCACGCCTACGCCCAGGCAGCGGCGGGGATGCGGTCGAGGAGGTCGCAGCGGAGGTCCAGCGCGGGGACCAACTCGGCGGGATCTCGGTGGTCCCGGATCCGGTCGAACGCGTCGAGGTGGTCGGCGAACAGCGTGAAGCCGCGGAACTTCCGCTGGTCGGTGAGAAGGAAGTCCGCCAGGGCCGGAATGATCGTGTAGGCGAGGAACCGCTCGTCCGGCCCGTTGACGTCGAACCGGTCGTCGAAGGCCGGGTTGCCGATGCGGAAATCGCCCTGCCCCACGGCCGCGTTGATCCTGCTGACCAGGCCCACGGTCAGGGCCGGATGAAGCGCTGCTCCAGCAGGTCGGGCGCCGTGTGCGGGTACCCCGACTGCCACTCCGGCTGGTTCGGTCGCCAGAACTGGCTCTGCTCGCGGCTCCAGAACTGCTCATACTGCTGGTTGTACAGCTCGGCGAACGTGTCGTCGCGCTCGACGTAGGTCCCCCCGCCGGGGCAGCTCGTCCCGCAGCTTGCCGATCGCCACCTTCGCCGCCGCGGCCTGACGGCGGGTGAACCACACGATCAGCCAGACGATCGGCGTCACCAGGACCACCGACCCGCCGACCGCGATCGCGACAATCGCTCCCGTGCTCATCGGCCGGCACCGTCGCCGATGGCGCTCGCCGTCTGGCGAAGCTCTTCCGGAACGGCGCCGAAGCCCGTCATCCGCCACCCCCAGTCACGAAAAGAACGCGCCGCCTCCCCAGCGACGCGCCTTCACAGACTGGCGAACTCGGGCTTCACTTGCACAGCGTTTATGATCTTGTCACCCGACCGGGCAAGCAAGATCATCCGAGCAGGGCGTCGACGAACGCGGACGGTTCGAAGGGCGCCAGGTCGTCCGGCCCCTCGCCGAGTCCGACGAGCTTCACGGGCACCCCGAGCTCGCGCTGGACCTGGAACACGATGCCGCCCTTGGCGGTGCCGTCGAGCTTGGTCAAAACGATTCCGGTGACGTTCACGACCTCGGCGAACACCCGCGCCTGCATCAGCCCGTTCTGCCCCGTCGTGGCGTCCAGGACCAGCAGCACCTCGTCCACCTTGGCCTGCTTCTCGACCACCCGCTTGACCTTGCCGAGCTCGTCCATCAGGCCCGTTTTGGTGTGCAGCCGGCCCGCGGTGTCGATCAACACCGCGTCGACCTCGGTGTCCACGCCCCGCTTGACCGCGTCGAACGCCACCGACGCCGGGTCGGCGCCCTCCTTGCCGCGCACGACCTCGGCCCCGACCCGCTCCGACCACGTCTGCAACTGGTCGGCGGCCGCGGCGCGGAAGGTGTCCGCCGCGCCGAGCAGGACCTCGCTGCCCTGCGCGACCAGCACCCGCGCGAGCTTGCCGGTCGTCGTGGTCTTGCCGGTGCCGTTGACGCCGGCGACCAGCACGACCGCGGGCTGCTTCGTCCCGTCCACCGCATGCGCGAGCGCCCGCACCGAGCGGTCCCAGTCCGGGTGCAACGCGTCGGTGAGCACGGTCTTGAGCACCGTGCGCGCCTCCGCCGACGTCCGCACCGCGCGGGCGGTCAATTCGGACCGCAGGGTCTCGACGATCTCGGTGGTCGTGGCCGCGCCCAGGTCCGCCAGCAGCAGCGTGTCCTCGACGTCCTGCCACGAGTCCTCGTCCAGGTCGCCCGCACCGAGCAGGCCGAGCAGGCTCTGCCCGAACATCGACCGCGACTTCGACAGCCGTCCGCGCAGCCGCTCGATACGCCCGGCGACCGGGGCCGGCTCCTCGACGGCGACCGCCGACGGCTCGTGCTCGCGGGCGGCCGGGACCTGTGGCGCCTCCGTGACCGGTGGCGCGGCAGGGGTTTCGGGCGCCGGCGGGGCCGACGGAACCTCAGTCTCGGGAGCGGCGGCTTCGGCTTCCGGCAGGCCCACGTCGACGATGCCGCGGCGGGGCGAGTCGCGCGGCACGGAGGCGTCGTCGCCGACACCGGGCTGGCCGTCCACCTCGGTGCGCTCACCGGCGGGATGCTCGGGTGGTTCGGCCGTCTCCGTCTTCTGACCACCAGGCGCCAGCGCGATGCCGCCACCCGCCTGGTAGCCGCCACCTCTCGGCGGCTTGGCCTCCCGCTCCGGCTCCGCCTCGGTCAGGCTGATCCGCCGCCGGCGGGCGAAGACCAGACCGCTGATGAGGAGGATCGCCAGCAGGACGACGACCACCAGGATGACCCAGAACCAGAGGTTTTCCGCCACGTCGTCATCCTCGCATCCGTGAGATGACCGGGCAGAACACCCCTCGCGGACTCGGCTGGGACAAGAAATCACCGGTTTCCTTGCGTTCCAGTGGGACCGGGACTACACCACTCGGTCATGCGTGTCGTCGGGCTGATCTCCGGCACGTCGGTCGACGGGATCGACGTGGCGGTCGCCGAACTGGAGGTGTCCGGGGACGAGGTCGTGCTCGTCCCGCTCGGCCACTCCGCCCTCCCCTATCCCGGTGACCTGCGGCGCGAGCTGCTCGCCGCGCTCCCGCCCGCCACGACGACGGTGGCGCAGGTGACGCGCCTGGACACCCGGGTCGGCCAGGCCTTCGCCGAGGCCGCCGCGCCCATGGCCGCCGGTGCCGACCTGGTCGCCTCGCTCGGCCAGACCGTCTTCCACTGGGTCGAGCACGACCGCGCCCGCGGCTCGCTGCAGCTCGGGCAGCCTGCCTGGATCGCCGAACGCACCGGCCTTCCCGTCGTCGCCGACCTACGGGTGCGCGACATCGCCGCGGGCGGGCACGGCGCGCCACTGGCGAGCACCCTGGACGCGCTGTGGCTGCGGGACCTCGCCCCGGCCGTCGCGCTGAACATCGGCGGCATCGCCAACGTCACACTGGTCCGGCGCGACGGCGTCCAGGCCTTCGACACCGGCCCCGGCAATGCGCTGCTCGATCTCGCGGCCCACGAGGTGACCGGCGGCGCGCAGCGCAGCGACCTCGACGGCGCGATCGCCGCCCGCGGCCAGGTCCACCCCGGACTGCTGGACCGCCTGCTCGCCGAGCCCTATTACGCCGTGCCGCCGCCGAAGTCGACCGGCAAGGAGCTGTTCCACGCCGGCTACCTGCGTGCCGCGACCGCCGGGCTCGACGTCCGCGACGAGGACCTGCTCGCGACCCTCACCGAGCTCACCGCGGTCACGATCGCCCGAGCCTGCGCCGGCGCGACCACGGTGATCGTCTCCGGCGGCGGCGCCGACAATCCGTCATTGATGCACGCACTGACCCGGCACCTGCCCGGCACCCGGCCGGCGGTCAGTGACGAGCTCGGCCTGCCGCGCGCGGCGAAGGAGGCCTACCTGACCGCGCTGCTCGGCTGGCTCACCTGGCACGGCATCCCGGCGAACCTGCCCTCCGCGACCGGCGCGCGCGGACCGCGTCTGCTCGGCAGTATCACTCCCGGCGCACACCCGCTGTCGATGCCCGCCGCACATCCGACCGCCGTCACCCGCCTGCGGGTGGCGGCTCACCCGGACCAACCGAGAGGAATGCCCCATGCACCCAGTTGACCTGGCGATCATCGTGGTCTATCTGGCCGCGATGCCCGCGATCGGCGTGCTCGTGGGGCGGCGTCAGCGCTCGGCGACCGACTACTTCATCGGCGAGCGCAGCCTGCCGTGGTGGGCGGTCTGCTTCTCGATCGTCGCGACCGAGACCTCAACGCTGACCGTGATCAGCACACCGGGCCTGATCTGGGCGGCGTCGGGCAACTACAACGGGCTGACCTATCTCCAGCTGCCGTTCGGCTACATCATCGGTCGGACGCTGGTGTCGTTCGTGTTGCTGCCACGGTATTTCCAGGGCAGGCAGACCACCGCGTACGCATTCCTCGGCCAGCGGTTCGGCTCGGCCATGCAGGGCGTGTCGTCGGTGGCGTTCATCGTGACGCGGCTGCTCGCCGAGGGCGTGCGGCTGTTCGCCGGTGCGATCCCGATCCAGGCCATCCTCCAGCACTTCGGGCTGCACACGTCGTACTGGCAGATCGTGGTGGTGCTGACCGCGCTGACTGTCATCTACGCGCTGGTCGGCGGCATCAAGGCGGTCGTGTGGGTCGACGTGGTCCAGCTGTCGGTCTACCTCGGCGGCGCGATCATCGCGGTGATCGTCCTGGCCGGGAAACTGCCCGCCGGGTGGGCCACGCGGGCCACGGACGCCGGGATCTTCCGGCTGTTCGACTTCGACTTCGACGTCCTGCACCTGCTGACCAGCCAGTACGCGTTCGTCACGGCGGTGGTCGGCGGCGCGATCTTCACGATGGCCTCGCACGGCGCGGACCAGCTGATCGTGCAGCGGTTCCTCGCCTGCCGCAGCGTGGCCGACGGCCGCAAGGCGCTGATCGGCAGCGGCATCGCGGTCACCATCCAGTTCGCGCTGTTCCTGCTCGTCGGGGCGATGCTGTGGGCGCACAACGGGTTCCGCACGCTGTCCGAGATCGGCGTCAAGAGTGACGACATCTTCACGAACTTCATCACCAGCGAGCTGCCGGCCGGCGTGGCCGGGCTGCTGATCGCCGCGATCCTGGCCTCCACGATGGGCGCGCTGGCGTCGGCGTTGAACGCGCTGTCCAACTCGACCGTCGCCGACCTCTACCAGCGGTTCACCAAGCGCGCGCCGGAGGACTCGAAACTGTTGCGGCACGGCCGGATCTGGACACTGGTGTGGGCCGTGGTGTTCGCGGTGTTCGGATCGCTGTTCAGCAACCGGAACAACCCGGTGATCGAGCAGGGGCTCTCGATCACCGGCTACACGTATGGCGCGATGCTGGGCGCGTTCTTGCTCGGCCTGTGGGTCAGGCGGGCGCGTGAGCTGGACGCGATCGTCGCGTTCGCGGTGACGGTGGCGGCGATGGCCGTCGTGGTGCTCGCGGTGCGGATACCGCCCGCACCGGGCGCGAAGCCGGTGGTGCTGGCGTTCCCGTGGTATACCCTGCTCGGCGTACTGATCACGCTCGTCGTGGGCGGCGCGCTGTCCCTGCGACACCGCAGTGCGGAGACCACGGCCCCGAAGGAACCGGAGCCGGTTTAGATGGACGCGAACGCCCTGCTCTCCACCGCGCAGGTGTGTGCGGAGTTCCTGTCGGGGCACCTCGATCGCGACTGGTCCGCCCCGGTGCCCGAGTCGGACCGGACGGTCGCGCAGGTGGTCGCGCACATCGCCGACTGCGTGCATTGGTACTCCTACGATCTTGCCGCCGGACCGGTCGAACTGGCGACCATGGAATCGAAGGTGCGGCCGGAGTCCGATCCGGCCGAGCTGGTGGTCACGCTCGGGACGACGGCGAAGGTGCTGGCCGCGGTGGTGGCGACCAGCTCGCCCGAGGCGCGCGGGTGGCACCCGTGGGGGATCGCCGACCCGTCCGGTTTCGCGGCCATGGCCTGCGACGAACTGCTGGTGCACACCTTCGAGGCGGCGCGGGGGCTGGGCGTGGAATTCACGCCGCCGGCCCGTCTCGCGGCCGCCGCGTTGTACCGGCTGTTCCCGTGGACGCCCCTGGACACCGAGCCATGGCCCACGCTGCTGTGGGCCAACGGGCGGGCGTCGCTGCCGGGCCACCCGCGGCTGTCGAAGTGGCGCTGGCACTGCGCGCCACTGTCCGAATGGGACGGTAGCGTCCCGATCAGCTGAGCGGCCTCATGTCCCGCGAGAGCCCGCTATGGTGGACCGATGGGGTCGGTCAAGCAGTTCCAGGTCACGTTCGACTGCGCAGAACCTGAGCGCGTCGCTCGGTTTTGGTGCGAGGTGCTGGGGTACGTCGTGCCGCCACCACCGCCGGGGTTCGCTACGTGGGACGATTTCGATCGCTCGCTGCCGCCGGAACACCAGGGTTCGGCGTTCGCCTGTGTCGATCCCTCGGGTGTGGGCCCGCGGCTGTTCTTCCAGCGCGTCCCCGAAGGCAAGGTCGTCAAGAATCGGGTGCACCTCGACGTGCGGGTCGGCACCGGCCTCGTGGGTGAGGAGCGCCTCGCGACCCTCGAGGCCGAATGCGCACGGCTGATCGCGCTCGGCGCGGTCCGCGTGCAACTACTGCGTGCCGATGGCGTCAACGAGTCGTGCATCGTGATGCAGGACATCGAGGGCAACGAGTTCTGCCTCGACTGACCGCACCGCCCGCGCGAGTCGCACCTTCCCAGGCGCGAGTGGGGGACTCGCGCCACGTGGGGGTTAGGCGTCCTGGCGCAGGCGCTGGCTGATCACCTTCGTGATGCCGTCGCCCTGCATGCTGACTCCGTAGAGCGCGTCGGCGATTTCCATGGTCGGCTTCTGGTGCGTGATGATGATCAGCTGGGACGACTCCCGCAGCTGCTCCAGCAACCCGATCAACCGCCGCATGTTGGTGTCGTCCAGCGCGGCCTCGACCTCGTCCATCACGTAGAACGGCGAAGGCCGTGCGCGGAAGATCGCGACCAGCATCGCCACCGCCACGAGCGACTTCTCGCCACCCGACAGCAGCGACAGGCGCTTCACCTTCTTGCCCGGCGGGCGCGCCTCGACGTCCACACCGGTCGCGAGCATGTCGTCCGGCTCGGTCAGCACCATCCGGCCCTCGCCGCCGGGGAACAGCACCGAGAACACCGTCTCGAACTCGCGGGCCACATCGTGGTAGGCGGACGCGAAGACCTCGAGGATCTTGTCGTCCACCTCCTTGATGACCGTCAGCAGGTCCTTGCGCGTCGCCTTCAGGTCTTCCAGCTGGGTGGACAGGAACTTGTACCGTTCCTCGAGCGCGGCGAACTCCTCCAGCGCCAGCGGGTTGACCTTGCCCAGCATGGACAGATCCCGCTCGGCCCGCTTGGCACGCCGCTCCTGGGTGCTCCGGTCGTACGGGATCGACGGCGGCGCCGTGACCTGCTCGCCGACCGCCTTGGCCTCTTCGTACTCGGCCATCTCCTGCGGGCTCGGCGGCACCGGCACCTCCGGACCGTACTCGGCGACCAGGTCCTCGAGACCGATGCCGAAGTCCTCGGCGATCTTCGTCTCCAGCTGCTCCAGCCGCAGCCGCTGCTCGGCGCGCAGCACCTCGTCCCGGTGCACCGCGTCGGTCAGCTTCTCCAGCTCGTGGGTCAGCTCGCGCACCCGGTTGCGCACCTGGGTCAGCGCCCCCTCGCGCTGCTGCCGCACGGCCTGGGCCTCGTCGCGCTCGGCGGCCGCGCGCTGCACGGACAGCTCGATCCGCTCCAGCGCCAGCTCACCGGCGTCGACCACCACCGCGGCGATTGCCGCGCCGCGGGCACGGGCGGCACGAGCCTTCTCGGCCCGCTCACGCGCCGCACGCTCGGCGTGCGCGGCCCGCCGGAGCGAGTCGGCGCGGCCGGCGATGCTGCGCGCCCGCTCCTCGGAGGTCCGCAGTGCCAGCCGCGACTCGACCTCCTCCTGGCGCACGCCGGCGAGCCGCTCGGCGGCCTCGTCGCGCGCGCTGGTGTCCGGGTCCTCGTCGACCGGCTGCTCGGCGACCGCGGCCAGCCTCTCCTCCAGCTCGGCCAGGCTGACCAACGCCTGCTCGCGTCCGGCCTCGACCTTCGCGCGCTGGTCGCGCAGCCGGGTCACCTCGGCCTCGGCGGACCGCGCGGCCTGCTGGTGCCGGCTCAGCCGCTCCGACGACCGCGCCTTGCGGACCTTCGCTTCGGAAAGCGCTTCCTTCGCCTGGGCCACCTCGTCACGGCGGGCCTGTTGTTCGGCTCGCGCGCCCTCCAGTTCGGCCGCCGTCTGTTCCAGCCGCCGTTCCGCGGCGACCAGCCGGTCCCGCGCCTCGTCGACCGCCGCCTGCACCTCGATGACGCTCTCGCTGCGGCCCGAGCCACCGACGGCCCAGTGCGAGCCGAACACGTCGCCCTCGGCGGTCACCGCGCTGACCTCGGGGTGCGCCGCGACCAGCCGACGTGCCGTGTCCAGCGTGTCCACGACCGCCATCCGGTCGAGAGCGCGCTCCACCGCGGGTCGCAACGCGTCCGGCGCGGTGACGACGTCCCGGGCCCAGCGGGCACCGTCCGGCAGCCCCGGCCAGGCCGAAGTGTCCACTGTGTACGAGGCGCCGCCGAGCAGCACCCCCGCGCGGCCGGAGTCGTTGTCCTTCAAGTACTTCAGCGCCGCGATGGCTTGTTCGCCGCCCTGGACGGCGACGGCGTCGGCGACCGGTCCGAGCGCCGCGGCGAGCGCGACCTCGTAGCCGGTCTCCACCGACAGCAGCGCGGCGACCGAGCCGAGCAGCCCCGGCAGCTGATCGCCGGCACCGAGCAATGCGCCCGCGCCGTCCTTGCGCCGCAGGCCCATCGACAGCGCGTCCACTCGCGCCTTCTCCGACGCGATCTCCCGGTCGGCCTGCCGCTCGGCCTTGACCAGCTCCTCCACGCGGGCCTTCGCCGCCTGGTTGGCCTGGACGGCACGGTCGTGCCGGTCCTGCAGGTCGGCGTCGTCGGACTCCTCGACCCCGCCTTCGGCGCGGGCCTCCTCCAGCTCCTCGACAGCGATCTCGGCGCGCGCGGCGGCCTCGTCGATGGCCGCGGTCAGGCGGTCGATCTCGTCGGAGGTGGCACTGTTCTTGCTGCGCAGGGCCTCGACCTGACCGGTCAGCTTCGCGAGGCCCTCCCGCCGGTCGGCGATCGCGCGGACGGCGGCCATGTGGGCCTTCTCGGCGGCCTGGACCTCCTGCTCCAGTTCTTCGCGGCGCAGCACCGCCTCGGCGAGCGTCTCGCGGGCGATCATCACCGCCTCGTTCAGCTCGGCCTCACGCTCGGCCACCTGCTCGGCCTCGGCCAGCAACTCCTCCGGATCGCGGCCGCCGGTCGACGTGTCGACGTCGGCGGACAGGTGGCGCTGCCGTTCCACGGCCAGCCGCACCGTGCCGCGCAGCCGTTCACCCAGGGCGGAGAGCTTGAACCAGGTGTCCTGCGCGGCGTTGAGGCGCGGCGCGTCCTCTGCGACCATCGTCTCGAGCTGGGCCTCCTCGGCACCGGCGAGTTCCAGCGCCTGCTCGACCTCGGCGCGGCGGGCGCGGGCGGCGTTCTCGTCCGCCTCCTCCCTGGCGATCGCGGCGCGCTGGGTGACCAGGTCGTCGGCGTGCAGGCGCAGGCGCGCGTCGCGCAGTTCGGCCTGCACGGACTGCGCCTTGCGGGCGATCTCGGCCTGCTTGCCCAGCGGCTTGAGCTGCCGGCGCAGCTCGGCGGTCAGGTCGTTGAGGCGGTCGAGGTTCGCCTGCATCGCGGTGAGCTTGCGCAGCGCCTTTTCCTTGCGCTTGCGGTGTTTGAGCACACCGGCGGCCTCCTCGATGAAGGCGCGGCGCTCCTCCGGCTTCGACTCGAGGATCTGCGCCAGCTGGCCCTGGCCGACGATGACGTGCATCTCGCGGCCGATCCCGGAGTCGGACAGCAACTCCTGGATGTCCAGCAGGCGGCACGAGCTGCCGTTGACCTCGTACTCGCTGGCGCCGTCCCGGAACATCCGGCGCGTGATCGAGACCTCGCTGTACTCGATCGGCAGAGCGCCGTCGGCGTTGTCGATGGTCAGCGTGACCTCGGCGCGGCCCAGCGGGGCGCGGCCCGAGGTGCCGGCGAAGATGACGTCCTCCATCTTGCCGCCGCGCAGGTCCTTGGCGCCCTGCGTGCCCATCACCCAGCGCAGCGCGTCGAGCACGTTCGACTTCCCCGACCCGTTCGGCCCGACGACGCAGGTGATGCCCGGTTCGAACCGCAGGGTGGTAGCCGAGGCGAAGGACTTGAAGCCCTTCAGCGTCAAGCTCTTGAGATGCACGTGGCGGGACCCTTCAGCGCCTGGGTGATCCGGCGAGTCTATCCGGGACGGGCGAACGTCCCCGTCTTGACCGTGGGCGTGTTGTTCCCGCGTGCCCCACTGGTCTCTGTCGCCTCAGCTGTCACTCCTCTACGAAGCCGTCCAATCCGCCCTGAGCGGGTGACCAGTGCTCGACCACCTGATCCACACGACCGGGTGATGATGTTGAGCGAAGGGTGCCAAGTAGCTGCTGACAGTGGCCTTCAGTACCCTCCGCCACCACCCGAACACGGCCGTCGTCGAGGTTGCGCGCGCTGCCGACCAGGCCGAGTTCCAGTGCCCGACACCTGGTCCACCAGCGGAAACCCACGCCCTGCACCCGTCCGCTGACCCACGCCGTGAGCCGGACGGCGTCCTTTTCACCCATCACGTCCCCTATCGTGCCGGATCCTTTCCGACTGCGGAGGGTGATCATTCCGGCGCTTCTGGCCGGATCCGCACTAACTCCTGGTGCTAATCTCCCCGTCAGGCGCCACCATTCGGGCTCACCCGCTCGTGTGTGTGCTCAAGCCGGTTCCCCGCCAGTCAAGGAGCGACAATGGCCCATGTGGGGTCACGATCGGGTCGTCGGACCGAGGTCTCGCCGCCGCGCGACTCCGCGGCGCGCAACCAGCGCAGCGGCTACGTGCTGCTCGCGGTCAGCGGCGTCGTGCTCGCCACCGCCTTCGGCGGGCTGGCTTCGCTCATCGCACCGGGCAGCGACGCACCGAACGTCGCGGTGCCGGGTGGCGTGAACTCGAGCTCGGGAGCACAGCTCGTCCCCGGCGACGCCGCTCCCGGCCAGACGCCGGTGACGGTCGACGGGGTCGCGCTGCCCGCCGGCTCCCGCACGGCCGTGGTGACGACCAACCAGGACGGCCAGCAGGTCGTGACGCTGCTGCCGCCGGCGGGATCGAGCGAGGCGCCGATCGTGCTGCCGCCGGGCACCCCGCTGCCCCCCGGCACGGTCGTCCCGCCGGGCACCACGCTTCCCCCGGGCACCACGACCACTCCCCCGCGCAGTGACCCGCCGCCGAACAGCACCTCCTCCTCGTCCCCGTCGCCGTCCTCCAGCAACACGGCGACGAGCACGCCGGGCACGACCTCGCCGACCACCAGCCCGACGTCGCAGTCGAGCACGTCCACGAGCAGCAGCAGCGCGTCCACGTCCCCGTCCACGTCCGCCGGCACGTCGGCGGACACCTCGTCGTCCTCCCACGGCAGCGACAGCTCGAAGCCGACCACGCCCTGACGAACGGCGGCAAACACGGCGCCACCAACAGCAAACACGGCGCCCGCAACGGCAAACACGCGGGGCGCACGGCGTGTTTGCCGCTCCGCGCGGCGTGTTTGCCGCTCACGGCGGCGAGTTGGCCGGTCGGGTGGCGGGCTCAGGCCTCGAAGCGGTAGCCCATACCGGGCTCGGTGATCAGGTGGCGCGGCCGGGAGGGTTCGGCTTCCAGCTTGCGCCGCAGCTGGGCCAGATAGACCCGCAGATAGTGCGACTCGTTCTCGTAACCGGGGCCCCACACCTCGCGCAACAGCTGTTTCTGCGCCACCAGCCGGCCCCGGTTGCGCACGAGCAGCTCCAGCACGCCCCACTCCGTCTTGGTCAGGTGCACCTCCACGCCGCCCCGGTGGACCTTCTTCGCCGCCAGGTCCAGCGTGAACGACTCGGTCTCGATGACTGCCTCGCCCTCCGAGGTGGGCACCGCCGAACGCCGTAGGGCCGCCCGCAACCGCGCGAGCAGCTCGTCCATCCCGAACGGTTTCGTCACGTAGTCGTCCGCGCCGAGGTCCAGCGCCTTGACCTTGTCCGGCGACTCGCCGCGCGCCGACAACACGATGATCGGCACCGTCGTCCACCCGCGCAGGCCGGTGATCACGTCCGTGCCGTCGATGTCCGGCAGTCCCAGGTCCAGCACCACGACGTCCGGCTTCGTCTCGGCCACCGCGCGCAGCGCCGCGGCGCCGTCGTGCGCGGTCACCACCTTGTACCCCCGCGCGGTCAGGTTGATCCGCAGAGCGCGCACGATCTGCGGCTCGTCGTCGACCACCAGAACCGTGCCGGTCTCCTCGGTCACGGTGCCACCTCCTTCAGCACCACCGGCACCACATCCGGAGCCTGGCACGCCTTGAGCGCCACGACCACCGTGAGCCCGCCACCGGGAGTGTCCTCGGCGCGGATCGTGCCGCCCATCGCCTCGGTGAATCCTTTCGCGACGGACAACCCGAGCCCGACGCCGGGCGTCGCGTCCCGGTCCCCGAGCCGCTGGAACGGCGCGAACGCCGCCTCCGCCGCGCCCTTCCGCAAGCCGCGCCCGTGGTCCACGATCCGCAGCTCGACCCACTCCCCATACGCCGAACCCCGGAGCGCGATCGGCCCGGCCCCGTGGCGCAACGCGTTGTCCAGCACGTTCGCGATCACCCGCTCCAGCAGGCCGGGGTCGGCCATCACCGCGGGCAGCCGCTCGTCCACCTCGACGGCCACCGACTCCGAACCGTCCACATTCGACAACGCGTGGGTCACCACCTCGTCGTAGCCGACCGGGCGCAGGTGGGTCCGCACCGCCCCGGTCGCCAGCCGCGACGAGTCGAGCAGGTTGTTCACCAGCCGCGCGAGCCGGTCGGTGGACTCCTCCGCGGCCTCGAGCAGCTCCTCGGTGTCCTCCGGCGACAGGTCGATGTCCCGCGCCCGCAGGCTGCCGATCGCCGCCTTGATCGAGGTGAGCGGCGTGCGGAGGTCGTGACCCAGCGCGGACAGCAGTGCGGTGCGCAGCTGGGTCGCCTCGGCCTGCCGCTCCGCTTCGGCCTGCGCCGCAGCCATTCGCTGCTGCCGCAACGCGAGTAGCGCCTGCCCGGCCGCCGCCTCCAGCGCCCGCCGGTCGGCCGCAGGCAACGCCCGGCCGCGCAACGTCAGGTGTACGTCCGCGGTCACCGGAATGTCCACATCGGCCTCGTCCGGCTTGCCGCACGGGTTGACGCCTGAGTACTCGACCGCCTGCCACCGGCCGTCCCGCTTTTCCAGCAGCACCACGCACTCCATGCCGAAGTTCTCGCGCACCTTCTCCAGCAGCCGCGGCAACGGCTCGGCGTGCGTGAGCACCGTGCGGGCGTAGGACGCCAGCAGCGACGCCTCGGTCCGCGCCTGCGCCGCCTGCGTCGCTCGGCGGGCCGCCCGGTCGACGACGAGCGCGACCAGCACCCCGACCAGGATCATGGCGACCAGCGTGATCACGTTGCCCTGCGCGTGGACGGTCAGCGTGTAGAGCGGTTCGGTGAAGAAGAAGTTCAGCAGCCCGGCGGACAGGATCGCGGCCACGAGCGCCGGCCCCAGTCCGCCGACGAGCGCGACCACGACGGTGGCGAGGAAGTAGTCGACCACGTCGGTGGAGAAGTCCAGCTCCCCGCGCAGCAGCACCCCGATCAGCGTGGCCAGTGCCGGCGCCAGGAACGCGAGCACCCACCCGACCAGGAGCCGCGACGGCGCCAGCGGGCTGCGCCGCGCCAGCCACGACCGGAGCCGCCCACCGGCCTCGTCGTGGGTCACCATGTGCACGTCGATCTGCCCGGACCGCTGCACCACCGTCGCGCCGATGCCCTCGTCGAACAGCCGCGCGATCCTCGAGCGCCGGGACGTGCCGAGCACGAGCTGGGTCGCGTTGACCCCGCGGGCGAAGTCCAGCAGTGCGGTCGGAACGTCATCGCCGACGACCGTGTGGAACGTGCCGCTCAGCTGCTCGGCGAGCTTGCGGTACCGGCCGGTTTCGATGTGACCGAGCGTGGACAGCCCGTCGCCGCGCAGGATGTGCAGCACGAGCAGATCCGCCCCGGCCCGTGCGGCGATCCGGCTGCCGCGACGGATCAGCGTCTCGCTCTCCAGGCCGCCGGTGATCGCGACGACCACTCGCTCGCGCGTCTCCCACGTGTCGGTGATCCGCTGCTCGGCGCGGTATCGCTGCAGCGCCACGTCCACCTGGTCGGCCACCCACAACAGAGCGAGCTCCCGCAGCGCGGTGAGGTTCCCGGTGCGGAAGTAGTTGCCCAGCGCCGCGTCGATCCGCTCGGCCGGGTAGACGTTGCCGTGCGCGAGCCGCCGCCGCAGCGCCTGCGGCGTGATGTCGACCAGCTCCACCTGCTCCGCGCGGCGCACGACATCGTCGGGAACCGTTTCCTGCTGCGCCACCCCGGTGATGCGCTCGACGACGTCGGCCAGGCTCTCCAGGTGCTGCACGTTGACGGTGGACAGCACGTCGATCCCGGCCGCGAGCAGCTCCTCGATGTCCTGCCAGCGCTTCTCGTTGCGGGAGCCGGGCACGTTCGTGTGCGCCAGCTCGTCGACGACGGCCACCTCCGGCGCGCGGGCCAGCACCGCGTCGACGTCCAACTCCTCGAAGTCGCGCCCGCGGTAGGTCATCCGCCGCCGCGGCACGGTCTCGATGCCGTCGAGCAGCACGGCGGTCTTCTCCCGGCCGTGGGTCTCGACCAGACCGGCGACCACGTCGGTGCCGCGGTCGAGGCGGCGCCGCGCCTCGCCCAGCATGGCGTAGGTCTTGCCCACGCCGGGCGCCGCGCCGAGGTAGATGCGCAGCTCTCCCCGGCGCGGCGGTTCCTTCTCCGGTTCCACGGTTTCAGTGTGCTCCTACGACGCCGCGGCCTGGTGGACCGCGAGGTTGAGTCCCAGCACGTTCACTCCGGGGATACCGATGCCGTGGCCGGTGGTGTTCTCCGCGACCAGTTGCCGGACCCGGTCCTCGCTCAGCCCGGTGTTGCGCGCCACGCGCGGCACCTGCAGCTGGGCGTAGGCCTCGCTGATGGTCGGGTCCAGGCCCGAAGCCGAAGTCGTGACCGCGTCCGCCGGCACGGCGTCCGCCGGGACGCCCTCGCGCTGGGCGATGGCGGCCTTCCGCTGCTCGATCGCGGCGACCAGGTCCGGGTTGAACCCGCCCTTGTTCGACCCGCCGGACGCCGACGGATCGCCGGTCGCCGAGGGCCGAGTGTGGAAGTAGGGGTCGTGCGCGGGATCGGCGGGCACCGGGTCGATCCCGATGAGTGACGACCCGACGACCTGACCGCCCGCCGTCACCAGCGACCCCTCGGCCTGGTCGTGCAGCCCGGGGATCCGGGACACCGCCCATACGCCGAGCGGGTAGAGCACCCCGAGCAGCACCGTGAACACCAGCAGGACCCGCAGGCCCGCACCGGTCTGCTTGAGCAACGATTTCACCATGACCACTACCCGATTCCAGGGATGAAGCGGACCACGAGGTCCACGAGCCAGATGCCGACGAACGGCGTCACGATGCCGCCGACCCCGTAGACCAGCAGGTTGCGCCGCAGCAGCGCCGAAGCGCTCGACGGCTTGTACCGCACGCCCCGCAGCGCGAGCGGGATCAGCGCCACGATGATCAGCGCGTTGAAGATCACCGCGGACAGGATCGCCGACCTCGGCGTGGCCAGGTGCAGGACGTTCAGCGCGGCCAGCTGCGGGAAGATCGTCACGAACATGGCGGGCAGGATCGCGAAGTACTTGGCGAGGTCGTTGGCGATGCTGAACGTGGTCAGCGCGCCGCGGGTGATCAGCAGCTGCTTGCCGATCTCCACGATCTCGATCAGCTTCGTCGGGTCCGAGTCGAGGTCGACCATGTTGCCGGCCTCCTTGGCGGCCGACGTGCCGGTGTTCATCGCGACACCGACGTCGGACGCCGCCAGCGCGGGTGCGTCGTTGGTGCCGTCGCCGGTCATCGCGACCAGCCGGCCGCCCTCCTGCTCCTGGTGGATCAGCGCCATCTTGTCCTCGGGCTTGGCCTCGGCGAGGTAGTCGTCGACACCGGCGTCCTCGGCGATGGCCCGCGCGGTGAGCGGGTTGTCGCCGGTGATCATCACCGTCTTGATGCCCATCCGGCGCAGCTCGGCGAAGCGTTCGCGCATGCCCGGCTTGACGACGTCGGACAACCGGATGACGCCGCGCACGAACGCGCGGTCACCGGTCAGCTCGGCGACCACCAGCGGCGTGCCGCCCTGCTCGCTGACCTCGTCGACGATCTGCTCGGTCTCGTCCGGAACATCGCCGCCGTGCTCCCGGACCCACTCGCGGACGGCGCTCGCCGCGCCCTTACGAACCTGCCGGCCAGGCAGGTCGATGCCGCTCATCCGCGTCTGCGCGGTGAACGGGACGAACTCGCCACCCGCCGGGACCACCGTGTCCTCGGTCAGATTGACGACGCTGCGGCCCTCCGGGGTGCCATCGGCAAGACTGGACAGCCGGGCGGCCTCGGCCAGCTCGGCCCGGGTGGCTCCGCCGACCGGGATCAGCTCGGTCGCGCGCCGGTTGCCGAAGGTGATGGTGCCGGTCTTGTCCAGCAACAGCGTCGACACGTCACCGGCGGCCTCGACCGCGCGACCCGACGTGGCGAGCACGTTGCGCTGCACCAGCCGGTCCATCCCGGCGATGCCGATGGCCGAGAGCAACGCCCCGATCGTCGTCGGGATCAGGCAGACCAGCAGTGCGGTCAGCACGATCACCGACTGCTCGCTGCCGGAGTAGGCGGCCATCGGCTGCAGCGCCACCACGGCGAGCAGGAAGATGATCGTCAGGGTGGACAGCAGGATCGTCAGGGCGATCTCGTTCGGTGTCTTCTGCCGCGAGGCGCCCTCGACCAGCGCGATCATCCGGTCCACAAAGGACTCACCGGGTTTGGTGGTGATCCGCACGACGATCCGGTCGCTCAGCACGGTGGTCCCGCCGGTGACGGCCGACCGGTCGCCGCCGGACTCGCGGATCACCGGCGCGGACTCGCCCGTGATGGCCGACTCGTCGACGGTCGCGATGCCTTCGACCACGTCGCCGTCGCCCGGGATGAGCTCCCCCGTCTCGACGACGACCAGGTCGCCGATCTTGAGCTCGACACCGGGCACGCGTTCCTCGCCGTTCGGGGTGATCCGCCGCGCGACGGTTTCCTTCTTGGTGCGGCGTAACGACTCCGCCTGCGCCTTGCCGCGCCCCTCGGCGACGGCCTCGGCCAGGTTCGCGAACACGACGGTGAACCACAGCCACACCGCGATCAGGATGGTGAACACGCTCGGCGTGGCCACGGCGAACACCGTGGTGAGAACCGATCCGGCCCACACCACGAACATCACGGGGTTGCGCACCTGGTGCCGCGGGTCGAGCTTGCGCAGCGCGTCCGGCAGCGAGACCACCAGCTGTCGCGGACTGAACACCCCCGTCCCGACCCGCCGCCCGTGCGGTTCCCCTGTGGTGACAGGCTTTTCCTGTGTGATGGTCATGCCATGGCCTCCGCGATGGGACCGAGCGCGAGCGCGGGGACGAACGTCAGCGCCGCGACGAGGACGATGGTTCCGGCGAGCACGGAGCCGAACAGCGGCCCGGTGGTCGGCAGGGTGCCCGCGGTCTCCGGCACCTTCTTCTGTGCCGCCAGTGATCCGGCCAGGCACAGGACCGCGATGATCGGCACGAACCGTCCGATCAGCATCGCCACCGCCAACGAGGACTGGAACCAGCCGTCCGTCACCGTTATCCCGGCGAACGCGCTGCCGTTGTTGTTGCCCGTCGAGGCGTAGGCGTAGAGCACTTCGGACAGTCCGTGCGCCCCGCTGTTGCCGAGTGCGGAGGTGGTGCCCGGGATGATCAGGGCTGCGCCGGCGCCGAGCAGGACGACCGTCGGCATGGCCAGCATCGAGATGGCGGCCGCGGTGACCTCACGCCTGCCGAGCTTCTTGCCCAGGTACTCCGGGGTGCGCCCGACCATGAGGCCGGCCAGGAACATCGCGATGATCGCCATCACCAGGATGCCGTACAGCCCGGTACCGACACCGCCCGGCGAGACCTCGCCGAACAGGATGTGCAGCAGCGGCATCCCGCCGCCGAGGCCGCTGTAGCTGTCGTGCATCGAGTTCACCGCGCCGGTCGAGGTGCCGGTGGTGCTGGTGGCGAACAGCGACGACGCACCGATGCCGAACCGCTGTTCCTTGCCCTCCAGGTTCGCGCCGGCCAGCAGCGCGGCGGGACCGTTCGGGTGCGACTCGGCCCACCACGTCACGCTGAGGACGAACGTCCACAGCAGACCCATCACCGACAGCAGCACGTAACCCTGCTTCGGGTTGCCGACGAGCTTGCCGAACGTCCGCGTCAGCGATACCGGGATGACCAGCAGCAGGAAGATCTCGATCAGATCGGTCCAGGCGCTCGGGTTCTCGAAGGGGTGGGCAGAGTTGGCGTTGAAGATGCCGCCGCCGTTGGTGCCCAACTCCTTGATGGCCTCCTGGCTCGCCGTGGGCGCCAGCGAAATCGTGCTCTGCGACCCGTCCAGGCCGGTGACGGTGACGCCCGAGCGCAGGCTCTGCGTGACGCCGAGGGCGATCAGCACGATCGCGAACACGAATGACAGCGGCAGCAGGATCCGCACCGTGCCGCGGGTCAGGTCGACCCAGAAGTTGCCGAGCCGGTCGGTCCTCGACCGCGTGAACCCGCGGACCAGCGCGATCGCGACGGCGAGCCCGACCCCGGCGGACAGGAAGTTCTGCACCGTCAGCCCGGCCATCTGAACGAGGTGACCCATGGTCGTCTCGGGCACGTAGGACTGCCAGTTCGTGTTGGTCACGAAGCTGACCGCCGTGTTGAAGGCGATGCCCGGGTCGACGGAGCCACGGCCGAGGCTCAGTGGCAGCAACGACTGCAGGCGCTGCAGCAAGTACAGGAAGACGACCGACACGAGCGAGAACCCGAGCACGCCCAGCGCGTAGGTCGGCCAGCGCTGCTCCGACGACGGGTCCACGCGGAAAACGCGATACAGGCCGCGCTCGAGCCGGAGATGCTTGTCGCTGGTGAACACACGCGCCATGTAGTCGCCGAGCGGTTTGTACGCCAGGGCGAGCGCGGCGACGAGGGTACCGACCGTGACCAGGCCGGAAGCGAGGTCGGACATGTGTCAGAACCTCTCCGGCCTGATCAGCGCGATGAACAGGTAGACGATCAGGCCCAGCGCCAGCACACTTGCGACGACGTTGGCCACCACCCCGGCGCCGTTCACAGCCGCTCCAGTCCGCGCAAGGTCAGCGCCAGCACCGCGAACACCGCGATCAGCAGCACGGCGTACAGCAGATCCGCCACGTCACACCTTCCAACCTGGGTCACCCGATCGGTGACCGCTCCGGTGACAGCGTGCGCTCGGATTCCCCCGTCCCCGGGCGGGCTGACGGCGCTTTGACGCGCTCTCCTGGCGCGTTTACGCGTTATTGATGTGCGTGTGCGGCCGGCCACAGTGAGTGAAACCCATCCGGTCACAGCGGACGAATCGAGCAGACACCTACCGAGTGTTACCACGGTGTTACACATAGTTGTATCTGCTAAGCACCGGGAGGGTAGTACGCATGTGCGGCATCACCGGCTGGGTCTCCTTCGAGACCGACCTCACCCAGCGGCGCGAGGTGCTCGACGCCATGACGGGAACGATGGCCTGCCGCGGTCCCGACGACTCCGGAACGTGGATCGCCCCGCACGCGGCCCTGGGCCACCGGCGGCTGGCGATCATCGACCTGCCCCTGTGCTGCCACAGTCCGTTGTGGACCGGGTGAAGAGCCCGTACCCGTCCACACAGGATCCCGGTTACGCCGCGGCGTTGCAGCAGCAGGCGAAGGAGGTGCTGGCCTCGGCGGACGACCCGGCGTTCGAACTGGCCGACCGGCAGTGGGTCACCGAGGCGGTCGGGCAGGACCCCGCCGAGATGACGTCCCTGACGCGCCACGGCCTGGACCGGCTGCTCGATCTGCACCACTGGTTCGACATCCACCGGCCGGAGCTGCGAGTCTGAAAAGTTCCTGTGAGGTTCAGACATGGGGCACAAGTGGGTATGCGGAAGCGTTGGACAGGTCAGGAGAGGTGAGACAAATGACCCAAGCATTCACGCAGACCGCTTTCACCAACGCCCGCACGAACCCGCGGCTCCCGACCCTGCCTACCGGCTGGCCGATCGGGTCCTACGAGTCCTACGAAGAGGCCCAGCGGGCGGTCGACCACCTCGCCGACAACGACTTCCCGGTGACGGACGTCACGATCGTCGGCGTCGAGCCGATGCTGGTGGAGCGGGTCGCCGGCAAGCTCAGCTGGGGCCGTGTCCTCGGTAGCGCCGCGATGTCGGGTGCCTGGTTCGGTATCTTCGTCGGCCTGCTGCTGACGATGTTCACACCGGGCGCCGGACTGCTGCCGATCCTGTTCGGTCTGCTGGCAGGTGTCGCGTTCAGCATGGCGTTCGCGGCCATCAGCTACCGCGCGACAGGCGGCCGCCGCGACTTCGTGTCGCAGACGCAGCTGGTCGCGCGGCGCTACGACGTGCTGAGCCAGCCCCGCAACGCCGAGAAGGGCCGGGAGCTCCTGACGAACCTCGCCGCGCGGGCGCACGTACTGAGCTGAGTGCAGGCCTCTGGAGAGCCCCGGGCCGGCGGCTCGGGGCTTTCTCAGCTGCCGCTGGAAATTCCCAGCGTCCCGTGTCCGGCGGAGCGGGACTGGCGGCCCGCGCGCAGCAGGTGACGCCACCGCCGCACGTCGTACTGGGCTGGGCTCGTCGTGGTGAGGAAGTCGCGCAGGATCGACAGGAACCGTTGCGGCGAGGTGTGGTGCGGGAAGTGCCCGGCCCCCTCGAAGATCTCCAGCCGGCTACCGGGCATCGCCGCGTGGGCGATCAGCGCGTGCTCGCTCGGCACGACGTGGTCGCGCGTGCCCCACACCAGCATCGTCGGGATGCCCTCGGTCAGGTAGCACCGGTCGAGCATGTTCACCACCTGCCCGCGCCAGTCCACCACCGCCCGCAGCGTCCGCAGGAACGCCTGCCTGCTGGTCGATTCCGCGAGCCGCACGTACTTGCTGACGACGTAGTCGAGGTCCGCGCCCAGCCCGAACCCGCCACCGGCCTTGAGAAGGCTCCGAAACCGCCGCAACCCTTCCCGCACCGGCGGCGTCCCGAGCAGCGGCAACATCAGGTCGGTGCCCGGCGCGGCCGCCAAGCGCAGCAGGGGGTGCACGCCCACCCCGATGCCGCCGGAGCTGACCAGCACGAGCCGCTCGCAGCGCTCCGGGAACTGGTAGGCGAACTGCATCGCCACGCCGCCGCCGAGCGAATGGCCGATGACCGTCACGCGGTCGATGTCCAGTGTCGCCAGCAGGTCCCGCATGCCGCACGCGTACGCGGCCACGGAGTAGTCGGCGCGCGGCCGGTCGGAACCGCCGTGGCCGAGCAGGTCCGGCGCGATCACCGTGTAGTCCCTGGTCAACGACGCGAGCACGTCCAGCCAGGTGGACGAGTCGTCACCGATGCCGTGGATGAACAGCAACGCCGGACCGCTCCCGGCCATGCGGTACGCACGCCGGTACCCGTGGATCGTGCGGTGGCACAGGTCGAAGGTGTCCGGGCCGATCCCGGTCAGGCCGGGCGCACCGGGGTCCGAGGAACGCACCCCGCCAGCCCACCAGCCGACTGTTACCGCTGTGTTGCCCCCGCCGAAAGAGTTTCCGCGAGCCGCGGGACCTGCAGCTGCGACCACGGGCTGAACACGAACGGCGTGCGGCTCATGCTCTGCACGAGGTCACTCCAGTCCGCCCACTGCCACTCGCACACCTCGTCCGGCTCGGGCACCGGATCGGAGGAGGCCTCGGCGACCCACACCGGGCAGAACTCGTTCTCCACCACGCCGCCGGCGTCGGTCGCCGTGTAGCGGAAGTCCGGGAGCACCGTCCGCAGACCGGTGACCTCGAAGCCGAGCTCCTGCTTCGCCCGCCGGCCGATGGCCTCCGCCATGTCCTCACCTGGACCGGGGTGGCCGCAGAAGGAGTTGGTCCACACCCCGGGCCAGGTCTTCTTGCCGACCGCGCGGCGGGTCAGCAGCACCCGGCCGTTCCCGTCGAAGACGTAGCAGGAGAACGCCAGGTGCAGCGGGGTGTTCGCGTCGTGCACCGTGCGCTTGGGCGCGGTGCCGACGGGGTTGAACCGCTCGTCGAGCAGCACCACGAGTTCTTCCTGGGGCACGAGACCTGCCTTCCGTCGAATCACTTGGTCCGGCGCGGCCGGGGCTGGCAGCGCGGGCAGAAGTAGGACGACCGGTTCATGAACGGCTCGCGCCGGATCGCCGTGCCACAGCGCCGGCACGGGCGGTCGCCCTGGCCGTAGACATTGAGCGAGCGGTCGAAGTAGCCGGACTGGCCGTTGACGTTGACGTATAGGGCGTCGAAGGACGTGCCGCCGGCCCGCAGCGCCTCGTACATCACCTCGGTGGCGGCGTCGAGGACGGCCGCGCCCTGCGCGCGGGTCAGCTTCTCGGTGGGGCGGGCCCAGTGGAGGCGGGCGCGCCAGAGGGACTCGTCGGCGTAGATGTTGCCGACCCCGGACACCAGGGTCTGGTCGAGCAGCGCGCGCTTGATCTCGGTGCGGCGGGAGCGCAGCGCCTTGACAGCCGCCGCCGGATCGAACTCCGGGTCCATCGGGTCGCGGGCGATGTGCGCTATCGGCGCGGGCAGTAGCGTGCCGTCGGCCGTCACCAGGTCCGCCAGCGCGAGCCCGCCGAAGGTGCGCTGGTCGACGAACCGCAACTCGGGGCCGCCGTCGTCGAAGCGGATGCGGACGCGCAAGTGCTTCTCGTCAGGTGCGCCCTCCGGCTGGACGAGCATCTGACCGCTCATGCCCAGGTGGGCGAGGATCGCTTCCTTGTCGGACAGCTCGAGCCAGAGGTACTTGCCGCGCCGGCGCGCGGCCTCGACGGTGGCCCCGGCGAGGCGCCCGGTGAAGTCGCCCTGCCCCAGCTCGTGGCGGCGGATCGCGCGCGGGTGCAGCACCTCGACGCGCGCGATCCCGCGGCCCGCGACGTGGGCCTGCAACCCGCGGCGGACCACCTCGACTTCCGGAAGCTCAGGCACCCCATCACCCTATCGACGACAACCGACAATTCCCGACGTCCAACCGGGTCACCCTCGGACGACGCACAGTGACCCCCGTCGCCCAACGGCCAACTCACTGCCCGCAGTAGCCAACTCACCGCCCGAATCGGCAAACACGGCGCCCGGGGCGGCAAACACGGCGCCCGGGGCGGCAAACACGGTGGCGGTGTGCGGTGGGCTCGGAGACGACGAAGCCGGGTCGCTGCTCACTGCATGCGACCCGGCTTCGGAAAAACCCGGCTACTCCGAGCCGTCGGGCTTCAGCTCCTCGGAGAGCGCGCGCCACGCCGTCTCCGCGGCCTTCTGCTCGGCTTCCTTCTTCGTGGTGCCGTTGCCGTTGCCGAAGTCGCGCCCGGCCACCAGGACCGTCGCGCTGAACTCCTTGCGGTGGTCTGGACCGGTGTCCTCCACCTTGTACTCCGGAACGCCCAGCCCGGCCGCGGCGGTGAGCTCCTGCAGGCTCGTCTTCCAGTCCAGCCCCGCCCCGCGCAGCGGCGCCTCGGCCAGCAGCGCATCGAACAGCCGGTGCACGAGATCACGCGCCGCGTCGATGCCGTGCGCCAGGTACGCCGCGCCGAGGACGGCCTCGAGCCCGTCGGCCAGGATGCTCGCCTTGTCGCGCCCGCCGGTGAGCTCCTCACCCTTGCCCAGCAGCAGGTGCGCGCCGAGCCCGCCCGGGCCCAGCCCGCGCGCCACCCCGGCCAGTGCGTGCATGTTGACCACGCTGGCCCGCAGCTTCGCGAGCTGCCCTTCCGGCAGATCGGGGTGCGTGCGGTACAGGTGGTCGGTGACGACCAGACCAAGCACGGCGTCACCGAGGAACTCGAGCCGCTCGTTGGGCGGCAACCCACCGTTCTCGTATGCGTACGAACGGTGAGTGAGCGCTAACGTGAGCAACTCGGCGTCGAGTTCGACGCCGAGCGCTTCGAGCAACGGCTTCGGGTCGGCGGCCGGCCCTCCCGATCTCGACCTGCCCCCCATAGTGGTCAGCGACCTCAGGCGGGCTCTACGACCTGACGACCGTCGTACTGGCCGCAGGTCGGGCAGGCCACGTGCTGCGGCTTCGGCTGCCGGCAGGCCCGGTTCGAGCAGGGCACCAGCTGCACGGGCGTCGCCTTCCACTGCGCACGACGGTGGCGCGTGTTGGAGCGCGACATCTTCCGCTTCGGGACGGCCACGACTGAATCTCCTCATCCACGGTTCGCTCACGCGGGCGCGAGCGTGCTTACTCACTGCTTACGAGCTGATGCCCGTCAGGCTTGCCGGCCGGGCCCACCCGCGGACGAGTCGCCGAAACGCTCGACCAGCGCGGCCCACCGAGGGTCTATCGTCTCATGCCCGTGTCCGGGCCCGAGATCGGCCCACTTCCCACCACACTCGGGGCACAGCCCGGGGCAGTCCTCCCGGCACAGCGGGACCTGCGGCAGAGCGAGCACCACGGCGTCACGCACCAGCGGTTCGAGATCGATCCGGTCGTCGACCAGGCGCGCGACCTCGTCTTCATCGGTGGTTTCGTCCGTCGTCGAGTCGGGGTAGGCGAACAGCTCGGTCAGGTCGACCTCGACCTCGTCGTCGATCGGGTCGAGACAACGCGAGCAGGACCCCGTCGTCCGCACCGCGGCGGTGCCGGTGACCAGCACGCCCTCGACCACCGACTCGAGCAGCAGGTCGAGGTCGACCTCGGCGCCCTGCGGCACCACGATCACGTCGGGCACGCCCAGCTCGATGCTCGTCGGTGCGGTGCGCTGGATGGCGCGGCTCAGTCCGGCGCGCCGGCCCAGCTCACGGGTGTCGACGACCCACGGGTTACGGGCGTCGGGAGAGACATTCTGGTGCGACATGGGTCCGTTGTGTAGAGGGCGGTAGTCAACCGCACCACTCTACGCCTTCACTCGATCAGGGCTGGAAGTCGTACAGGGGCGAGGGCCGCTGGCCGGCCAGCCCGGACGGGGCGCGCAGGTGGTTGCGGCCCGAGTCGACCGTGCGCAGCGTGGTGGACAGCAGTTCGGAGAACTCGGCGAGCTTGCCGTCGACGTAGGCGTCGCAGTCGGTGCGCTGCCGGTCGGCCTCGGCGTGGGCCTCGTCCACGATCCGCGCCGACTCGGCGTGCGCGGCCTGCACGACCTCGGTCTGGGACACCAGGCGGGACTGCTCGTGGCGCCCGTCCTCGACGGCGCGCTCGTAGCCGTCGCGGCCGGCCTGGATCATGCGCTCGGCCTCGGCGCGAGCCCGCTCGGTCAGGTTGTGGTACTCGGCCTGCCCGGCCGCGATCATCCGCTCGGCCTCAGCACGTGCGTCGGCCATGACCTGCTCGGCACGCGCCTGGGCGTCGGCGATCATGCGCTCCGCCTCGGCCGCGGCCTCCGAGGTGACCCGGTCGGCCTCGGCAGTGGCGTCGCCGATCGTGGTCTCTGCCTGCGCGCGGGCCTTGTTGACCAGCTCGTCGCGCTGGTCGAGCACGTCCTGGGCGTCGTCGACCTCGCGGGGCAGCGCGTCACGCACGTCGTCGAGCAGTTCGAGGACGTCCCCGCGGGGGACCACGCAGCTCGATGTCATCGGCACCCCGCGTGCCTCTTCCACGATCGTGACGAGCTCGTCCAGCGCCTCGAACACCCGGTACACAGCGACTCCCTAGGTGGCCTTTCCCCATCCGGCTTGACCACAAGTCTGCCCGGTCCGCCGGGCAAAGGGCGGGAGGTGGGGCACCGGGCGTGTCCGGGAGCCCCGGTCAGGTGAAGATCAGGCGGGTTCGGCGAGTTTCGCGGTCAGCCGCTCGAACACCACTCCCGGGACCAGGTTCTTCACGTCGCCGCCGTAGGTGGCGACCTCCTTGACGAGCGAGCTGGACACGAAGCCGTACGCGGGGTTGTTCGACATCAGCAGCGTCTCGACGCCGGAGAGCTCACGGTTCATCTGCGCCATCTGCAGCTCGTAGTCGAAGTCGCTGACCGAGCGCAGGCCCTTGGTGATGGCAACGATGCCGTTCTGCTTGCAGTAGTCGACGAGCAGGCCGTGCCAGGCGTCCACGCGCACGTTGGGCAGGTGCGTGGTGATCTCCCGTAGCATCTCCAGCCGCTCCTCGATGGAGAACAAGCCCTTCTTGGACTTGTTGATCATGATCGCGACCACGACCTCGTCGAACAGCTTGGCCGTCCGCTCGATGATGTCGAGATGGCCGTTGGTCACCGGATCATAGGAGCCTGGACACACCGCACGCCGCATGCGCGGACGCTATCAAGCTCTACTCGCCGTGGCGCGACGAAGTGACGTACTCGGCCCAGTACAACGCCGTGTCGCCGTAGCGCGAAGTCCGCACCGGTTCGAACCCCGCCGGCCAGTCCGGTTCGCCGTCGCGCAGGGCGCGCTCGACGATCACCAGACCGCGCTCGGCGATCCATCCGCCGGCCGCCAGCGCGGCGAGCACCACGCCGATCTTCTCCGCACCCACCGAGTAGGGCGGGTCGGCGAGGACGAGCTGGAACGGCTCGTCCGCCCGCTGCGCCAGCACGGTCTCGACCGGTCCGGACCGCACCGAACCGCCCAGCCCCAGCGCGCTGACGTTCGCCTTGAGCACCTGCGCCGCCCGGCGGTCGGACTCGACGAACACCGCGTCCGCGGCACCGCGCGACAGCGCCTCGAGCCCCAGCGCCCCGGAACCGGCGTAGAGGTCCAGGACCCGCGCGCCGGTCAGCTCCCCCGCCGCCTCCAGCGCGTTGAACAACGCCTCCCGCACGCGCTCGGACGTCGGCCGCGTGCCCTGCGCGGGCACCTTGAGCCGCCGTCCGCTCGCCGCCCCGGCCACGATCCTCGTCACACGCCCATCATCGCGCTGTGTTCTACGCGGTGTTTTGCCCAGGACCCGGTGAACAGCACGCGGGGCACGCGTAGAGTCAATCTTCCTGTTGCCGGCGAGTGAGCTGTAGGAGCACTGCGTGTCGGAACCTCGGGTCAGACGGGCCGAGATCGCCATCGAACAACATCACGTGGACCGCGTCTACACCCGGCTCGCCGAACTCCGGGCGCAGGCGGAGGCGATGCGCGCCAAGGGTTACGAGATCGGCCACGGCGCCCAGCGCGAGGCCGTTTTCGAGCAGGCCTCGATGCTGTTCGAGCGCGACATGATGGTGCACCACGCCACGCAGACCCTGCAGACGCTCGACGCCGAGTACGAGGGCCTGGTGTTCGGCCGCCTCGACCACACCAGCGAGGAGAAGATCTACGTCGGCCGCCTCGGCATCCGCGACGCCGAGTTCGACAACCTGGTCACCGACTGGCGCGCTCCCGCGGCGGCGGCGTTCTACCAGGCCACGGCCGAGGAACCGATGGACGTGGTGCGCCGCCGCGTCATCCGCTGCTCGGGGCAAACCGTGCTCGACGTCGATGACGACGTGCTGATCCCGGACGCGGTCGGGGACGACATGAGGGTGGTCGGCGAGGGCGCGCTGATGGCCGCGCTGGGCCGCTCCCGCGGCGACCGGATGCGCGACATCGTCGCGACCATCCAGAAGGAGCAGGACGAGGTCATCCGGGCTCCGTGGCGCGGTGTCACCGAGATCACCGGCGGCCCGGGCACGGGCAAGACCGCAGTCGCGCTGCACCGCGCGGCCTACCTGCTGTACCGGCACCGCCGCCAGCTCGGCGGGGCCGGCGTACTGGTGGTGGGCCCGTCCGGGGTATTCACGAACTACATCTCACGGGTGCTGCCGTCGATGGGTGAGACGAACGTCGAACTGCGCGCGCTCGGGGCCGTGCTCGACGGCATCGAGACCGACCGGCAGGACCCGGCCCCGCTCGCGGCGATCAAGGGATCGCTGCGCATGCGCAAGGTCCTGCTCAAGGCGATGCGCGACGCCCCGCCGGACGTGCCCGACGAGATGCGCATCGGCTACAAGGGAGACGTCCTCAAGCTGACCCGCAAGGAGCTGGAGAAGGTCCGCCGCCGGGTCCACGGCAACGGCGGCCCGCCGAACCGCTCACGGGTGCGCGCGGCCGAGGCGCTGCTGGAGGCGCTGGCCGACCGTGCCGAGGAGAACGCGCGCACGGACGGCCGCACCGTCGAGCGCGGCGAACTGATCCACGACCTGGGCGAGCGGATCGACTTCCACCGTTTTCTCGTCGTGTGGTGGCCGGTGCTCTACCCCGGCGAGATCCTGCGCTGGCTGGGCGATCCGGCGCGCCTGACGAGGGCCGCCCGCGGCGTGCTGACTCCCGACGAGGTCGACCTGCTGGCCGCCTCGTTCGCGGACCGCGAACGCGAGTGGACAGTCGCCGACGCCGCCCTGCTCGACGAACTACGTGTCCTGGTCGGACAACCGCCCAAGCGCCGGCGCCGGGCACAGCAGTTCGAGCTCGACGCCGCCCCGCCGCCGCGCGGGTCGCAGGGCAAGCCGCACCGGCCGGACCACTACGACGAGTACTCGCACATCGTCGTCGACGAGTCGCAGGACCTGTCCCCGATGCAGTGGCGGATGGTCGGCCGGCGCGGCAAGTACGCCAGCTGGACCGTTGTCGGCGACCCGGTGCAGAGCTCGTGGCCCGATCCGGCGGAGGCGGCCACGGCCCGGACGCAGGTGTTCGGCCCGCGCACGCCGATCCGCCGCTACACGCTGCGCACCAACTACCGGAACTCGGCGGAGATCTTCGACCTGGCCGCGCGGGTCGTCGCCGGGCACGCCGCCGAGGGTGAGCTGCCGCACGCGGTCCGGACCACCGGGATCGAACCGGACGTGCGAGTGGTCGAGCGCGGCACCGTGGAAGGCGCCGTGGAAGGCGCCGTGCAGGCCGCGGCGAAGGAGCTGCTGGACGTGGTCGAGGGCACCGTCGGCGTGGTGTGCGCCATGGACCGGGTCGCCGAGGTTACGACGTGGGTGCGGGGGCAGGCGGACGAGCGGCTCAAGGTCGTCGGCAGCCTCGACGCCAAGGGCCTGGAGTACGACGCCGTCGTACTGGTCGAGCCCACCGAGCTGATCACCGAGTCGCTGACCGGACGCCGGGTGCTCTACGTCGCGCTGACCCGCGCGACCCAGCAGCTGACCGTCGTCGCGTCCGACTACGAGTGGCTGCCCGCGAAATAATTCACGAGAAGGGCGCCGGCTCCGTTAGCGTCCGCAATTCCGGGCAATTACCATGCACGGCGAGATCGATTGTCTCTTCGTGATGTCACGGGACTGTGGATGGAGCACCTCATGGCAGGTTGGGTGCGTGCTGCGCGCCGCAGGGCGGCCTCGATCGGCCTCGCCGCGGCGCTGCTCACGACCGCCGTCGCCTGTACGGGCACCGGGAACCCCGACACGGGCGGCGAGGTTTCCGCTGGTCAGGGCGTGATCGGTGAGGCGCCCGTAGCCACTGACGCGGAGCTCGCCGCCAGCCCCGCCGCCCAGGCCATCAGGGCCCGCGGCATGCTGATCGTGGGCGGCGACGAGAACCTGCCACTGCTGTCCCAGCGGAATCCGATCACCGGGAGCACCGACGGATTCGACGCCACGCTCGGGAAAATGCTCGCGAAATACATCATCGGCCGCCCGAACGTGAACATCGTGACGACCACGCCGGAAACGCGTGAAGCGATGTTGCGCACCGGCACGGTCGACGCGGTGATCCGGATCTACACGATCACGGCGGAGCGGGCGCAGCGGGTCGCGTTCGCCGGGCCGTACCTGCTGTCCGGACAGGCGATCGCGACCCTCAAGGGCACCGCCGGCATCGACGAGCCCGGTGACCTGAACGGCAGGACCGTGCTCGCGGTGGCCGGGACGACCAGCGTGACAGCCATTCAGCAGCGCGCTCCGGGCGCGAGGATCACCACTTTCGGCACGGCCGAGGAGTGTGTGCAGGCGCTGGAGCAGGGCAAGGGCGACGCGTACGTGCACGACCTGACCGTGCTGGCGGGCGAGGCGCAGCTGGACTCGAAACTGCAGATCAGCGGGCAGCCCTTCACGAGCGAGCCCTACGGCATCGGCCTCCGGCTCGACGACGACTCGGTCAAGCGCTTCGTGAACGACTGGCTGCGCAAGATCGAGGCCGCGGGGCTCTGGCAGCGGGCCTGGCAGGAGACGCTGGGAACCGTGGTCACGGGCGGGGTGCCGGCCCCGCCCGCGATCGGCTCGGTGCCCGGCTCGTAGGCGGCGGCACATTGTCGAAAATGTGCGAGCGCCGGCGGTGAGGTACGACAGAAACGGCCGGTCGCGGGAAGAGCCAGCGGGCGGCGCGCGTTGGACGCTGCCGTGAGTCCTCTCTCCGACGTCGCGCTGTCCGTGCTGGACCTGTCCCCGATTCCGAGCGGGGCGGACGCGAGAACCGCGCTCCGCAACACTCTCGAGCTCGCCCGGCACACCGAGCGGCTCGGGTACCGCCGGTTCTGGGTCGCGGAGCACCACAACATGCCGGGCATCGCCAGCTCGGCGACGACCGTTCTGATGAGCCACGTCGCGGCGGCCACAGAGACCATCCGCGTCGGGTCCGGCGGCATCATGCTGCCCAACCACGCACCGCTCGTGGTGGCCGAGCAGTTCGGGATGCTGGAGGCCTTCCACCCCGGCCGCATCGACCTCGGCATCGGGCGCGCGCCGGGCACCGACCAGCGCACGGCGATCGCGTTGCGCGGCGCGGTCCAGGCGCTGGGCGCCGACGACTTCCCGCAGAAACTGACCGAGCTGATGGACTACTTCGAACCGGAGGGCTCCAGCCCGGTACGGGCGGTGCCGGCCGCCGGGAACAAGCCGCCAATCTGGCTGCTCGGGTCCAGCGGGTTCAGCGCGCGCCTGGCCGGGTCGCTGGGGCTGCCGTTCGCGTTCGCCCACCACTTCAGCGCCCGCAACACGATTCCGGCGGTCGAGCTGTACCGCGAGTCGTTCCGGCCGTCGGAGACACTGCCCGAGCCGTACGTGATGCTCGGCGCGGCGGTGATCTGTGCCGAGACCGACGAGCAGGCACGGTGGCTGGCCGGGCCGAGCGGCCTGCAGTTCCTCAGCCTGCGGCGGGGCCACCCGATCCCGCTGCCCACTCCGGAGGAAGCGGCCGGATACCCGTACTCGGACGTCGACCGGCACTTCGTCGACGAACGCCTCGGCACCACGATCCACGGCTCCCCCGCGACCGTCGGCAAAGGCCTGGAGACCCTGGTCGGCGACACCGGCGCGGACGAGATCATGATCACCACGATGGTGCACGGCACGGCCGACCGGCACCGGTCCTACGAGCTGGTCGCCGACCGCGCCCGCGGGTAGCCCGCTGCGCGCCGTCCCGCGGCGCGCAGCGCTTCCGGACTCAGGAGAGCCACTCCGAGCGCACCGGCGGCATCCCACTGGCGCCCCGCGCCGTCGGCTTCACCGCCAGGATTTGGTTCACTCCGATGGCACCGCTTTCGAAGCTCAACGCCGACGCTGCCATGTACAGGCGCCACACGCGGGCCCGGCCGGCGCCGCTCAGGCGGACGGCCTCGTCCCAGTTCGCCTCCAGGTTCGCGACCCACGCGCGCAACGTGCGACCGTAGTGCTCGCGCAGCGCCTCGACGTCGCGCACCTCGAAGCCGCCGTCCTCGAGCGCTCCGGCCATCGCGCTGACCGTCTCCAGCTCGCCGTCCGGGAACACGTACCGGTCGATGAACGAGATCTTCTGGTCGCGCACCGGCGCGGAGGGATGCTGTGAGATGGCGTGGTTGAGCAGCCGTCCTTCCGGCCGCAGCAAGCCGAACAGCGACTTCGCATACACCGGCAGCATCGACGCGCCCACGTGCTCGGCCATCCCGATGCTGGAGATCGCGTCGAACGGCCCGTCGGACACCTCGCGGTAGTCCTGCACGCGGATCGTCACGAGGTCCGAGAGCCCCTCCTCCGCGACCCGCTTGCGCGCGAAGTCGGCCTGCGCCTGGGACAGGGTGACCCCGACCGCGCGCGCTCCGTACTCCTTGGCCGCGTGGATCACGAAGGTGCCCCAGCCGCAGCCGACGTCGAGCACGCGCATGCCCTCACGCAGCCCGAGTTTGCGCGCCACGAGGTCGACCTTCGCGGTCTGTGCCTCCTCCAGCGTCGTCTCGGCCTTGGCGAACACCGCGCACGAATACGTCATCGACGGCCCGAGGACGAGCGCGTAGAAGTCGTTGCCGACGTCGTAGTGGTGCGAGATCGCCGCCGCATCGCGCTTGCGCGAGTGCATCCGCCCGGCGAGCTTGATCTCCTCCGGCGGCGGCTTCGGCGGGAAACCCACGGCGCCCAGCTTCAGTGCCATTCGCGCGAGGTCCCGGCGCGCGGCCCAGTCGAGGTCGACATCGAAGCCGCCCTCGAGCGCCACGGCGAACAGCCGTTCCAGGCCTTCGACGAAGGGTCCGTCGAGGTCAAGCTCCCCCGCGACGTACGCGCGCGAGACGCCCAGCTCATTGGGCGCCCACAACAGGCGCCGCAGCGCGCGGCGATGTTTGACGTACAGCACCGGCGCGTCCGGTGGACCGCTTTCACTGCCGTCCCAGCATCGAATCCGGATCGGGACATTCTGGCCCAGCGCCCTGTGCAGGAGCTCTCCTACGGCGCCGGCAGCTCCGCCTGCACTACCCACGAACCTCATTCAAGCATGCGCCGCCGGAAATCGCTTGCAGGGGCGAAGTAGTTCACGAATGGCGCACGACACACGCGCCAAAACGCCCAATTGCTCCGTTTTGCCGGGAATGCGTCCGCTGATCGTCAAACGTTGGCGTACCCCGGAACGCGGTCCCGGATCTTCTGCATCTCGGACTCGTCCGAGACGCCCTGGAAGTCGTGGCGTGGCGTGTACGGCCGCTCGAGGGCTGCCAGTTCCTCGTGGCTCAGTTGGACTTCCAGCGACGCGACCGCATCGTCGATCTGGGTAGTCGTGTTGGCGCCGACGAGCGGCGCGGTGACGACTGGTTTGGTCCGCAGCCAGGCCAGGGCCACCTGCGCCCGGGTGACGCCGCGCTCCGCCGCGATTTCGCCGACCGCATCGATGATCGCGTGGTCGCTGTCGGACGTGAGCGGGGTGTACAGCAGGTCCGCGTAACCCCCATCCGTTGCCGCTCGGGTCGTCGACCTGGCGGCATCCCACGGACGGGCCAGCCGGCCGCGGGCGAGCGGGCTCCAGATGATCGTGCCGACTCCCTCGTCGACGCAGAGCGGGATCATCTCGCGCTCCTCCTCGCGAGCGAGCAGGTTGTAGTGGTGCTGCATCGACACGAACCGCACCCAACCGTGCTGCTTCTGAAGATGCAGGGCCTTGGCGAACTCCCAGGCGAACATCGAGGACGCGCCGAGGTAGCGGACCTTGCCCGCCTTGACCACGTCGTGCAGGGCTTCGAGGGTCTCCTCGAGCGGCGTGGCGTGGTCGTTGCGATGGACCTGGTAGAGGTCGATGTAGTCGGTCCCGAGTCGCCGCAGGCTGTGCTCGACCTCGGTCATGATCGCCTTCCGGGAAAGACCCGTCCCGTTCGGCCCTGGCCGCATCGGGTGGCGCAGCTTGGTGGCGATCACGAGGTCGTCCCGGTCCGCGAAGTCCCGGAGAGCGCGGCCAAGGATCTCTTCACTGGAGCCGTAGGAATACATGTTGGCGGTGTCGAAGAAGTTGATGCCGGACTCGACGGCGTGCTTGACGAGAGGACGGCTGGCCTCCTCGTCGAGCGACCAGACCGGATGGCCGCGGCCGGGCTCGCCATATGTCATCGCACCGATGGCGACCGCCGACACATCGAGACCTGTGGTGCCGAGCTTGATGTAGCGCATGATGCTCCTCTATGGTTCCGGAGAACTCTCCGCATACGGTAGTGGAGAGCTCTCCAGATAGCAAGGACACCACATGGTTCGCTCCGACGCCCGCGAGAACCGGGCCCGCATCCTGGAAGCCGCTCGCCTGGCCTTCGCCGAGAGCGGCGACATCTCGATGAACCAGATCGCGCAACGCGCCGGCGTGGGAGCCGGCACCCTGTACCGCAACTTCCCGACCCGCGAGGCTCTCGTACTGGCCATCTACCGAAGCGAGATCGACCAGCTCATCGACTCGGTCGCCGGACTGCTGGCCACCCTGCCTCCCCTGGAGGCGCTCCGGCACTGGACCACCGACCTGGTCGACGCCATGCGGAAGAAGCACGGTCTCGGTGACGCGCTCAGCCCCAGCGCGCACCAAGCGATCACCGAGCAGAGCTATCGGCCGGTGATCGCTGCCATCACGCAGTTGCTCGACGCAGGCAAACGCGATGGCACCATCCGCGCCGACGCCGACGCCGGCGACTTCCTTCAGCTCACCGGCGCCCTGTGGCGCGCCGCGTCCGGACCGGACGACCGATCGCAGTCGATGCTCGCGCTGATCCTCGACGGGCTCAGCACACACCGGCGGTAAGGGTGCGCGATTCCCCCACGCCCCGAACGCAGAACTCGCGCCCGGGAACGTGGGACTCGCGCCCAGGGGCGTTACTCGAGCACGATCAGGAGGTCGCCGCCTTCGACCTGCTGGACCGAGTTGATCGCGAGCCGGGACACCTTCCCGCGCTCGGACGCGGTGATCGCGGCCTCCATCTTCATCGCCTCGATCGTCGCGACCGTCGCACCGGCGGCGACCTGATCGCCTTCGGACACCGACAGCGTGACCACACCGGCGAACGGAGCGGCGACGTGCTTCGGGTTGGACTTGTCGGCCTTCTCCGCCGCCGGCAGGTCCGAGGCCACCGACCGGTCGCGCACCTGGATCGGCCGCAACTGACCGTTCAGGGTCGACATGACCGTCCGCATACCCCGCTCGTCGGCCTCACCGACGGCCTCGAGCTCGAACAGCAGCCGCACCCCCGGCTCCAGGTCGACCGCATACTCCTCGCCCGGGCGCAGACCGTAGAAGAAGTCCTTGCTGGGCAGCACGCTGGTGTCGCCATACGCGCGCCGGTGCTCCTCGAACTCCTTCGTCGGCCCGGGGAACAGCAGCCGGTTCAGCGTCGCGCGGCGGTTCTCGGCCAGGCCCTCGCGATCCTCGCCGGACAGTTCCGCGACGGGCTTCGGCTCGGCGCGGCCTTCGAGAGCCTTGGTGCGGAACGGCTCCGGCCAGCCGCCGGGCGGGTCGCCCAGTTCGCCGCGCAGGAACCCGATCACCGAGTCCGGGATGTCGTAGCGGTTCGGCTCGGCCTCGAACTTCTCCGGCTCCACGCCCGCGCCGACGAGGTGCAGCGCGAGGTCACCGACCACCTTGGACGACGGCGTGACCTTGACCAGGTGACCGAGGATCTTGTCGGCCGCGGCGTACATCGCCTCGATCTCCTCGAAGCGGTCGCCCAGGCCGAGCGCCTTGGCCTGCGTGCGCAGGTTCGACAGCTGCCCGCCCGGGATCTCGTGGTCGTACACGCGGCCGGTCGGCGAGGCCAGCCCCGCCTCGAACGGCGCGTAGATCTTGCGCACGATCTCCCAGTACGGCTCCAGGTCGCCGACCGCCCGCAAGCTCAGCCCGGACGGGCGTGCCGAGTGGTCGGTCGCCGCCACGATCGCGGACAACGACGGCTGCGACGTGGTCCCGGCCATCGACGCGACCGCGCCGTCCACCGCGTCCGCACCGGCGCCGATCGCCGCCAGGTAGGTGCCCAGCTGACCACCCGCGGTGTCGTGGGTGTGGATGTGCACCGGCAGGTCGAATTCCTTGCGCAGCGCGGAAACCAGCTTCTCCGCGGCCGGCGCGCGTAGCAGGCCGGCCATGTCCTTGATCGCCAGGACGTGCGCCCCCGCGCCGACGATCTGCTCGGCCAGCTTGAGGTAGTAGTCCAGCGTGTACAGCTTCTCGCCCGGGTCGGACAGGTCCGACGTGTAGCAGAGCGCGACCTCGGCCACGGCCGTCCCGGTCTCGCGGACCGCATCGATCGCCGGGCGCATCTGCTCGACGTCGTTGAGTGCGTCGAAGATGCGGAAGATGTCGATGCCGGTCTTCGCGGCCTCTTCGACGAAAGCGTTGGTCACCTCGGTGGGGTACGGCGTATAGCCGACCGTGTTCCGCCCGCGCAGCAACATCTGCAGGCAGATGTTCGGCACCGCAGCGCGTAGCTTCGCCAGCCGTTCCCACGGGTCCTCGGCGAGGAAGCGCAGCGCCACGTCGTAGGTCGCGCCGCCCCAGCATTCCAGGGACAACAGTTGCGGCAGCGTGTGCGCCACGACCGGCGCGACGGCGAGCAGATCCTTGGTGCGGACGCGGGTCGCGAGCAGGGACTGGTGCGCGTCGCGGAAGGTCGTGTCGGTGACCCCCAGTGTCGGCGACTCACGCAGCCACCGCGCGAAGCCCTCGGGACCCAGTTCGGTCAGCTTCTGCTTGGATCCGGCGGCCGGCTCGCCCGAGGGCAGGGACGGCAGCTTCGTGTTCGGGTCGATCAGGCGCGGCCGCTCGCCGTGCGGCTTGTTGACGGTCACGTCGGCGAGGTAGGTCAGCAGACGGGTGCCGCGGTCGGCGGAGTGCCGCGCCGTGAGCAGGTGCGGCCGCTCCTCGATGAACGAGGTGGTGACGCGCCCGGCGGCGAAGTCCGGGTCGTCGAGCACGGCCTGCAGGAACGGGATGTTCGTGGAGACACCGCGGATCCGGAACTCCGCGACCGCGCGACGGGCGCGACCCACCGCGGTCTTGAAGTCCCGGCCGCGACAGGTGAGTTTCACCAGCATCGAGTCGAAGTGCGCGCTGATTTCCGTGCCTGCGAACGCGGTGCCGCCGTCGAGACGGATGCCCGAGCCGCCCGGTGAGCGGTAGGCGCTGATCATGCCGGTGTCCGGGCGGAACCCGTTGGCCGGGTCCTCGGTGGTGATGCGACACTGCAGCGCCGCGCCGCGCAGGTAGATCTTCTCCTGCGACAGGCCGAGGTCCGCGAGCGTCTCGCCGGCCGCGATGCGCAGCTGGGACTGGACCAGGTCGACGTCGGTGACCTCCTCGGTCACCGTGTGCTCGACCTGGATGCGCGGGTTCATCTCGATGAAGACGTGGTTGCCGTCCTTGTCGAGCAGGAACTCGACGGTGCCGGCGTTGCGGTAGCCGATCTTGCGGGCGAACGCGACGGCGTCGTCACAGATCCTGGCCCGCAACTCGGGGTCGAGGTTCGGCGCAGGCGCCAGCTCGATCACCTTCTGGTGCCGCCGCTGCACGGAACAGTCGCGCTCGAAGAGGTGGATGACGTTGCCCGAACCGTCGGCGAGGATCTGGACCTCGATGTGCCGGGGGTCGACGACGGCCTTCTCCAGGAACACCGTCGGATCGCCGAAGGCCGACTCCGCCTCGCGCATCGCGGCCTCGATCGACTCGCGCAGGTGCGCGGGCTCGTTGACGCGGCGCATCCCGCGGCCACCACCGCCGGCGACGGCCTTGACGAACACCGGGAAGCCGACCTCGTCGGCCGCGGCGATCAGCTCGTCGATGTTCGTGGACGGCTGGGACGAGCCGAGCACCGGTACGCCGGCCTCGCGGGCGGCCGCGACCGCGCGCGCCTTGTTCCCCGTCAGCTCCAGGATTTCCGCGCTGGGGCCGACGAAGGTGATCCCGGCTTCCTCGCACGCGAGCGCGAGATCCGGGTTCTCCGACAGGAATCCGTAACCGGGATAGACCGCGTCCGCACCGGCTTTCCGCGCGGCGCCGACGATCTCCTGGACGTCGAGGTAGGCGCGGACCGGGTGGCCCGGCTCGCCGATCTCGTACGCCTCGTCGGCCTTCAGACGGTGCAGCGAGTTGCGGTCCTCGTGGGGGAACACCGCCACTGTGCCCGCGCCCAGCTCGTAGCCCGCGCGGAACGCCCGGATGGCGATCTCGCCACGGTTGGCGACCAGCACCTTGCGAAACATGCCCGGTCCTTCCCTGTTCACGGATCGGTGGTGCTGTGACGTTACCCTGCCGATCCCGCTCATCGGGAGTTCAGTCCCGGGTGATGGACCTCATCCGGACGGTGCGCATGTCGCGTGGGCGTTGACGGATCGCCGCAGCGGCACTTTTTCGACAATGTGCGACCCCGCCGCGGCTCGGGCTCTGCTGACTCAGCCTTGCGTGGCCTCGTCGGCGGACAAGGTGTAGAGCAGACGGTTCGCAGTGCCCTCCGGCAGGCCGGTCAGTACGTCGGGCGTGGCGTCGGCGATCAGGGCGTCCACGACCTGCTGCGGCGTCGCCTCCGGGTGCTGGGCGCGGTAGAGCGCCGCGGCGCCCGCGACGAGTGCCGCGGCCATCGACGCTCCGGAGAACGGGGACGCCGTCGTGCTCCCCGGCGCTGTCGACGGGACGTCCACGCCGGGCGCCAGGAGATCAACACCGAGCCCGAAGTTGGACTTCGGCGCGAAGGCGTCCGCCTTGTCCACCGCACCCACCGTCAGTGCTTCCGGGACCCGTGCGGGCGAGGAGAACGACGAGTCCACTCCCGACCACCCCGCGGCGGTGACCACCGGCATCACCCCGGTGAGCCGGCGCACCGCGGCGTCCAGCCCGTCACTGGCCGGGCCCCCGAACCCGATCACCGCGACCGCCGGCTGCTTCGCGTTCTGCGAAACCCAGTCGATGCCGGAGATGATGTTGTTGAGCCGCCCGTTGCCGACGTCGTCGAGCACCTTGACCGGCACGATGCGGGCCGCCTTGGCCACGCCGTACTCGGTCCCGGCGACGAGCCCGGCCATCCGCGTGCCGTCGCCGTTTCCGTCGGACGGGTTGTCCGTGCCGCCCACGAAATCCCGTCCGGGGTCGACCCGCCCCGCCAGGTCGGCGAGCGCCGCGTCGACACCGGTGTCGATCACGTACACCGTGACGCCTTCGCCGGTGCTGTCGTAGCGGTAGAGCTCGTCGGCAGCCTTGTCCCGCTGGTCGATCCGGTCCAGGGCCCAGCTGGGCGGATTCCGCTGCTCGCCGGGCGCGGCCGAAGCCGGCGCCACTGAGGCAAGGACGAGCAGTGCCGAACCGATGACGACGCGTAATCCAGACTTGAGCACGCCCCAGCGTTGCCCCGTCGCCGATCATGCACAACTCGGGACGTCGCCCGATCGTGCGTCAGGTCTTCTCCAGGTACTCCGCGCGGTCGGCGTCGACCAGGTCGGAGATCAGGTACGCGAGGCCCGGATGCCTGCCGAGAGCGGGATCGTCGCTCACGATCTCCTGCGCCCGGTCCCGCGCCTGCGCGATGACCTCTTCGTCACGCAGCAGCGAAAGCAGCTTGAGCCCGGACCGCTTGCCCGACTGGGCCGCGCCCAGAATGTCGCCTTCGCGCCGCAGTTCCAAGTCCAACCGGGACAGTTCGAATCCGTCCGTTGTGGACTCCACCGCCGCCAGCCGCTCGCGCGTCGCCGTGCCGTCCAGTGTTTCGGTGACCAGCAGGCACAGACCCGGCACACTGCCCCGCCCCACGCGGCCGCGCAGCTGGTGCAGCTGGCTGACGCCGAACCGGTCGGCGTCCATGATGACCATCATCGTCGCGTTCGGCACGTTGACGCCGACCTCGATCACCGTGGTGGCAACCAGCACGTCGAGCGTGCCCGCCGCGAACGCCCGCATCACGGCGTCCTTCTCGTCGGGCGGCATCCGGCCGTGCAGGATCCCGAGCCGCAGCTCCGACAGCGGCCCGTTCTCCAGCTCCGCGGCGACATCCAGCACCGCCAGCGGCGGCCGCCGGTCGCTGCCGTTCGCGTTGGCGGCCGGCTCGTCCCCGATCCGCGGGCACACGACGTAGGCCTGGTGTCCTTTCCGGACCTCCTCGATGACCCGCTGCCACGCGCGGTCCAGCCACGCCGGTTTCTCGGCCACCGGCACGACACTCGTCTTGATCGGCGACCGCCCGACGGGCATGTGCCGCAGGGCCGAGGTCTCCAGATCGCCGTAGACGGTCATGGCGACCGTGCGCGGGATCGGCGTCGCCGTCATCACCAGCACGTGCGGGCTGGTGCCGTCCGCGCCGCGTGAACGCAACGCGTCCCGCTGCTCCACGCCGAACCGGTGCTGCTCGTCCACCACCGCGAGACCGAGGTCGGCGAAGGACACCGTGTCCTGGATGAGCGCGTGCGTACCGACGACGATCCCGGCCGCGCCGCTCGCGGTGTCGAGCAGCGCCTGTTTGCGCTCCTTCGCCGACATCGACCCGGTCAGCAGCGTCACCTTCGTCGCGTTCTCCGCGGCCCCCAGCTCGCCCGCCTGTCCCAGATCGCCGAGCATCTCGCGCAGAGACCGAGCGTGCTGGGCGGCGAGCACCTCGGTGGGCGCGAGCATCGCCGCCTGGCGGCCGGAGTCGACCACCTGCAACATCGCGCGCAGCGCCACGACCGTCTTGCCGCTACCGACCTCGCCTTGCAGCAACCGGTTCATCGGGTGCTCGCTCGCCAGGTCGGCGGCGATGTCCTCGCCCACCATGCGCTGGCCCTCGGTCAGCTCGAACGGCAGCCGCTGGTCGAAGGCGTCGAGCAGGCTGCCCGTCGCCGGAGCACAGGCCGGCGCGGGGCGCGACACCGCGGAGAACCGGCGCTGCGCGAAGATCAGCTGCACCGCCATGGCCTCGTCCCACTTCAGCCGCTTCTCGGCGGCCTGTCGCGCGGCGTGGTCCTTGGGGCGGTGGATGTTCTGCAGCGCGTCGAACAAATCCATCAGCTGGTAAGCCTCGAGCAAGGCGCGCGGCATCGGGTCGTCTTCCCGCTCCAGGGTGTCCAGCACCTGACGCACACAGCGTGCGATCGACCAGGACGGGACTCCTGACGCCGCCGGGTAGACCGGGATGATCGCGCCGGCGAAGTCGTCCATCGCGCTGTCGTCCTCGCCGTCCACCATCTGGTACTCGGGGTTGGCCAGCTGCAACGTGTTGCGGAACGCGGTGACCTTGCCCGCGAACAACCCGGTGCGGCCCAGCCGCAACTGCCGCTCGTGCTGGTGCGGCCGGCCGAAGAACGCGCACGACAGCCTGCGGTGGCCGTCGGTGATGACGAGCTCCAGGATGTGGCCCGGCTTGTTGCGCATGCGGCGCATGTTGACCTTCTCCACGCGCGCCATGACGGTGGCGTGCTCGCCGATCTCCAGCCCGGCGATGTCGGTCAGCTCGCCCCGCTCGGCGTAGCGGCGGGGGTAGTGCCGCAGCAGGTCAGCGACGATGTGGATGTCCAGCGACTCGGCGAGCGCCTTCGCGGTCTTGGCGCCCAGCAACGGGCCCAGCTTGTCACGCAGTCCGGTCACTGGCGTCACTCCACACCGATCAGCAGCACGGCGTCAGCCTGCCCGCCGGGGTAATCCACGAACTCCACCTCCGGTCGCTCCGACCGCAGCCTCTCCCGCAGCTCGCCGGTCAGCCCGTCCGGCGCCTCGGTCCCGGTCAGCACGGTGACCAGCTCGCCGCCGAGCGCCAGCATCCGGTTCAGCACACCCATCGCGGCTTCGGCCGGCTCGGCGCCGGCCGGTTCGACGAGCACGACCTCGCCGTCGACGAAGCCGATCAGGTCACCCGCGTAGGCCCGTCCCACCCAGGTTATCGACTCCTCGGCGGCGACCACGAGCTCGCCCCGCCGGGTCGCCGCGGCCGCTTCCGCCATGGCCACGACGTCGTCGTTCGCACGGCGTTCCACGTCGTGCACCGCCAGCGCGGCGAGCACCTGGACCGGGGAAGCGCACGGGATGACGACGACCTCCCGGTCGCCGGTCATCGGGTGTCCCGCGGCATCGTCCGCGGCCCTGGTCAGTCCGGACCCACCGGCCAGCACCGCGACGTGCGCCACCGCCTGCTCGGTGATCAGGCCGAGCATCTCCTCGACGCTCGGGGTGGCATGGTCGCCGACCGCGAGCACCGCGACTCCCTCGTCGCGCAGCAGCGCGGCCAGTTCCTCGCCGTGCACGACGGCGACCACCGCGCGGTCGGGGCCGGACGGCGGCTCGATCGGCGTCGGCGTGACGAGCGGTTCGACCCGGATGTTGCTGAGCCGGCCCGCCCGCAGACCAGCCTCGATGGCCGCGCCGATGTCCGCGCAGTGCACGTGTACGGCGTGCCCGCCGGCGCCGTCGCCCGCCACCGTGACGCTGTCGCCCAGGCCGGACAGCGCGCGACGCAGCAGCGGAACGTCCGCGGCGGCAACGTCTTCCAGCAGGTACATGACCTCCCAGGCGTAGGGGGCCTGCGCCGGGTCCGGCCCGGGCGCGAGGTGCGCCTCGCAGGAGTGCGAAACCTGCGTCTCGGTGCCGGTGACCACGCCGGCGAGCGCGTCGAAGACGGCCACCAGTCCGCGGGCACCCGCGTCGACCACCCCGGCCGACGCGAGAACCGGCAGCTGGTGCGGGGTCTGCTCGAGCGCTTCCGAGGCGGCTTTCGCGGCGACGGTGACGACGTCGGTCAGGTCCCCGGGCTGCGCGGCGACGGCCGTCTCGACGGCGTGCAACACACTGAGCATCGTGCCCGGGACGGGGCGGGCGACCGCGTCGGTGGCGGCGCGATGCGCGCTTGCGAGCGCCTTCGTCAGAGCCGGCCCGTCCAGTTCCGGGGCGGTGCGGGCGCTGTCCGCGAGACCACGGAGGACCTGCGAAAGGATGACGCCGGAGTTGCCGCGCGCGGCAAGGACGGCACCACGCGCGAGTACCGACAGTGCCTGCGCCGCACTGTCGGTAGCGGGCTCGGTCACCAGCCGGGCGTGCGCGCCGGACATCGTGAACAGCAGGTTGGAGCCGGTGTCGGAGTCGGCGACCGGGTAGACGTTGATCCCGTTGATCGCCGGGCACAGCACTTCCAGGCTGTGCACGCAGGCCGCCGCCCACGCTGTGATGGCATGCTCGTCCAGAGCCCGCACCGCCGACCTCCTCGCTGGTCAGGCCAGGGTAGCGACCCGGTCGCGGAACGGCTAAGGACCGTCGTTTACTATGGTCAGGTCGCCCAGCCATCTGGGTGTGTTGTCTTCCCTGATCGTCAAAGGAGTTCGACGTGGCTGCCGTGTGCGACGTCTGTGGCAAGGGACCGGGCTTCGGCAAGTCCGTCTCGCACTCCCACCGGCGTACCAACCGCCGCTGGAACCCGAACATCCAGACCGTTCACGCCAAGATCGGCGTGTCCCAGCGCAAGCGGCTGAACGTCTGCACCTCGTGCCTGAAGGCCGGCAAGGTCGTACGAGGCTGACTGCGACGCTCAAAGGCGGCGAGTGCTCACGGAGGGCGCTCGCCGTTTTCGCGTCTCGGTGTTGTCCGGGGGACACCCCCGAGCCCCCGGGGCGCTCAAAGGCGGCGAGTGCTCACGGAGGGCGCTCGCCGTTTTCGCGTCTCGGTGTTGTCCGGGGGACACCCCCGGGGAGGTTTTCGAAACGGCGGGTGCCCTGCGGCATCCGCCGTTTTCGCGTGTCCGGGCTCGCGCTAGAGTACGCCGCCGTGGCTGCGAAACCGTTGCACGAAGTCGTCGAGGCCGGATGGGCGAAGGCGCTGGACCCGGTCGCGGACCGGATCGCCGCGATGGGCGAGTTCCTGCGGGCCGAGATCACCGCGGGACGCCGCTACCTGCCGGCGGGCGAGCACGTGCTGCGTGCGTTTCAACAGCCCTTCGACGACGTCAAGGTGCTGATCGTCGGCCAGGACCCGTACCCGACGCCGGGCCACCCGATCGGACTGTGCTTCGCCGTCGCGCCCGACGTGCGACCGCTGCCGAAGAGCCTGATCAACATCTACCAGGAGTACTGCGACGACCTGGGCTACCCCGCGCCGTCCAACGGTGACCTGACGGCGTGGACCGAGCAGGGGGTCCTGCTGCTCAACAGGTCGCTGACGGTGCGCCCCGGTTCGCCCAACTCGCACAAGGGCAAGGGCTGGGAAGAGGTCACCGAGCAGGCGATCCGCGCGCTCGCCGCCCGTGGCAAGCCGATGGTCGCGATCCTGTGGGGCAGCAACGCGCGCAGCCTGAAGCCGTTGCTCGGCGGGGTGCCGTGCATCGAGTCGGTGCACCCGAGCCCGCTGTCCGCGCGCAATGGCTTCTTCGGCTCACGGCCCTTCAGCCGGGCGAACGAACTGCTGCAGCGGCAGGGCGCCGACCCGGTGGACTGGAAGCTGCCCTAGTCCAGGCGTCGCAGCGCGGTGCGGAACCACTGCGCCCGCTCGACGTAGCTGTCCACGACGCCGTGGATCTTCGCCGGACCGAAGGACTTGTTCTCCCGGATCTTCGCAGGCACCCCGAGTGCGATGTGGCCGGACGGCACGTGCGACGAGTAGGACAGCACCGCGCCCGCGCCAACCATCGCGCCGTCCTCGATCACGGATCCGTTGAGCACCACGGATCCCGACGCGATCAGGCAGCCTGTCCCGATCCGCGCGCCCTCGACGTGCACCGCGTGCCCGATCGACGACGACGGGCCGAGAATCGTCGGGTCCTGGGCCGTGCAGTGCAGCACGCACCCGTCCTGCACGTTGGACCGCTCGCCGATTTCGATGTAGCCCTTGTCGCCGCGCAGCACGGTCTGCGGCCACACCGACGCGTTCGGCCCGATCCGCACGTCGCCGATCACCGTGGCGTCCGGGTGCACGAACGCCGTCGCATGGATCGACGGGGTCAGCTCACCGAGCGCGTAGATCGCCACCTGCATCCTCCAGTTCCTTGCCAAGGCACACCGACAACGGATCATCCCGGTAGATCCCGAACTTCGGAATCTCGGTGTAGCCCGACGACCGGTACAGCGCGATCGCCTCCGGTTGCTTCAGACCGGTCTCCAGCACCAGCCGCCGGCGCCCGGCCGCGAACGCCGTCCGCTCCAGTTCCGCCAGCACGGCCCGCGCGAAACCCTTGCCCCGCACGCCATCCACCACATACATCCGCTTCAGCTCGGCCTCGTCCGCGCCGCGAACGCGCCAGCCACCGCAGGCGACCGGTACCCCGTCCTGGTAGCCGACCACGAACAGCCCGAGCGGGGGCGCGAACTCGGCCGGATCGACCGGCGTGGCGTCCATGTCGCCGTAGCGCACGACGTACTCCTGCTGCACGGCGCCGATCAGCTTGACGGCGTCCGCATCGTCGTACCCCACCACCCGCAGCTCCACGACTGCCTACGTTAGAGGGATCACCGCCAGTGCTCCCAGCCACTTTCACCGTGGTAATGCTCACCGTCCACTGTCACTCCCGAGCCGGGCACGGTCACCGACCCGATCCGCCGCCAGCCCTCGGGTAGGACGGCGGACGGCGGGAAGGTCGCCACCAGCGCGTGGTCCTCCCCGCCGGTCAGCACCCACGTCAGCGGATCCGCGCCCAGGGCCGCGCCGACGTCGACGAGCTTCTGGTCGACGTCGAGTTGCTCGGTCAGCACGTCGATGCCCACACCGGACGCCGCGGCGACGTGCCCGAGGTCGGCCAGCAAGCCGTCCGACACATCGATCATCGCGGTCGCACCGGCGACCGCGGCCGCGGGCCCGGCGGCGTAGTCGGGTTCGGGCGCACGCTGGGCGTTGACGACCGCGACCGGCGAGCGGAACCCGCGGCCGAGCGTCGCCAGGCCGGCCGCGGCCCAGCCGAGCCGTCCGGACACCGCGACGACGTCACCGGGCCGCGCACCCGACCTCGTCACCGGGTCGCGCCCCTGCAGGTCGCCGAGCGCGGTGATGCTCACGACCAGCTGGTCGGCTCGCACCATATCGCCGCCCACCACACCGGCGCCGGCCCGCCGGGCCTCCGCCCACAGACCGTCGGCCAGTTCGGTGACGACCTGCGCGGGTGTGTCCGGCGGGCACGCGAGCCCGACGAGGACGGCCGTGGGCACCGCGCCCATCGCGGCGACGTCGGCGAAGTTCTCGGCGACCGCCTTGCGTCCGACCTGGTCCGGTGTGGACCAGTCCAGCCGGAAGTGCACGCCCTGCACGAGAACGTCGGTCGTGGCGACCACCCGCCCGTCGGACGCGGCCACGACGGCGGCGTCGTCACCCGGGCCGAGGAGAGTTGGCCCGGGCTGTCTGCGGTTCTCGGTCACGGCCCGGATGAGGCCGAACTCACCCATTCCGGCGACCGTGCCGCGGTCGGATGCCGGGTTCGTTGACATGCGTCACCTCGGTCGCTCGATAGTCGGATGACCTAGATTCGTGGTTCGTGCGGTAGGTTCTTCCCACGTTCCTACCTTGAGTTCGACGCCAGACACGAAGGGGCGCGCCGTGGTCCACGCATACATCCTCATCCAGACCGAAGTCGGCAAGGCCGCCGCGGTCGCGGCGGAGATTGCCGGCATCCCCGGCGTGACCAGCTCCGAGGATGTCACCGGTCCCTACGACGTCATCGTCCGCGCCGAGGCCGACAACGTCGACCAGCTCGGTCAGCTGGTCGTCGCGAAGGTACAGGGCGTCGAAGGCATCACCCGCACCCTCACCTGCCCCGTGGTGCACCTGTAAACGATGCCGGAGACCGACACGGGAGCACCACCGCGGGCACTGCTCGTGGTCGCGGCCGTACTGGTGCTCGTCCTCGCGGCCGGGATCGCGATCATCGGGCTGGTGGTGCGCGGCTCGGGCGGCGACCAGGAGGGCCCGCTGGCGCTCGTGCCCGTGGAAGCGCCGCAGGCCGGATCGGCCGAGTGCGCGAAGCTGATCCCGGCGCTGCCCGCGCAACTGGAGTCGAAGGGCACTCCGCTGCAGCGCCGGACGATCGCCGAACCCGCGCCGGAGGCGACCGTGGCGTGGGGTGCGCCGGATTCGATCGTCCTGCGCTGCGGTCTGAACAAACCGCCGGAGCTGACGCCGACGAGCCAGCTGCGCAGCGTGAACGGCGTGCAGTGGCTGCCGGTGGAGGGGCCGGGCGCGTCGACCTGGTACGTGGTCGACCGGGGCGTCTACGTCGCCATGACGGTGCCGGACTCCACGGGAACGGGCCCGCTGCAACAGATATCGGACACCATCGCGGCGACCCTGCCGCCGGCGCCACTGCGCTTCTGACCCGCCCGCACCCCGTCGCACATTGTCGAGAAAGTGCCACGCTCGGCGCGCACAAAAGCGGCACATTGTCGAGAATGTGCGACGGCGGTCAGCGGAGGCCGGTGCCGCGGGTTTGCGCCGTGTCGATCAGCGTGGTCAGCAGGGTCCGGTAGTCGACGCCGGTGACCTGCCACATCTTCGGGTACGCCGAGGTAGACGTGAAGCCCGGCATCGTGTTGACCTCGTTCACCGTGAGCTCCCCGCCCAGGCCCACGAAGAAGTCCACCCGCGCGAGGCCCTGGCAGTCCAGCGCCTGGAACGCCTGCACCGCCAGCGCACGCAGTTTCTCGGTGACCACGTCGTCCAGCTTGGCGGGGATGTCCAGCTCCGCATCCTCACCGATGTACTTCGTCTCGAAGTCGTACCAGGCGGAGTCGTCGTCGGAGAGCACGCGCACCTCGGCCGGCAGCGACGCCTCGACCCGGCCGTCCGGGAACTCCAGCACGCCGCATTCGACCTCGCGCCCGGGCACGGCCGCCTCGACCAGCACCTTCGGGTCGGTCTCGCGCGCCAGGGCGATCGCCGCGTCCAGGTCGGCCCAGTCGGTGACCTTGCTGATGCCGATCGACGACCCGGCCCGCGACGGCTTGACGAACACCGGCAGCCCCAGCCGCTCCCGGTCGGCTTCCTCCAAAGTGGACTGACCGCGGCGCAGCTCCACGTACCGGCCGACCGGAAGTCCTTCCGCGGCCAGCAGCTTCTTCGCGAAGCCCTTGTCCATCGCCGTGGCGCTCGCGAGCACGCCGGGCCCGACGTACGGGATCCCCGCCAGCTCCAGCAGCCCCTGGAGCGTGCCGTCCTCGCCGAAGGCGCCATGCAGCACGGGGAAGACGACGTCGACACCGTCGAGGGCTTCGGCACCCGGCTCGGTCACGACCAGCTCCCGGCGGGTCGGATCACCGGCGAGAACGAGCGACCGGCCACCCTCGACCGAGGGCAGCCGGCGGTCCTGGATCGTGAGGGTCTTCGGGTCGGCGGCGCCCAGAACCCAGCCGCCGTCGCGGGTGATGCCGATCGGCACGACCTCGAACCGATCGCGGTCCAGATTCGCCAGCACGCTGCCGGCCGACAGGCACGAGATCGTGTGCTCGCTGCTCCGGCCGCCGAACACGACGGCCACCCGCGTCTTCCTCATGGGCCGTCACCCTACCGGGCTCTTGCCCTGATCCGATCAGCGCAGTAAGCCCACAAGCGTGTCCAGCGCGCCCCCCAGCGCCTCCCGTGAACAGCCCGCGTAGCCGATGGCGACACCGAACGCGGTCGGTGGCCCGGCGAAGTGCCGGGCCAGACCGTCGAGACGGATCCCGCGCACCCGCCCGGCGGCCAGCCGCTCCCGCTCGGCCTCGGCCGACCGGAACGGAACGACCAGGTGCGCGCCCGCGTCGTCGCCCAGCACCGGCACCCCGCCCTCACGCAGGGCCGACACGAGCAGCACCCGCCGCTCGGACAGCTCGCGACGGAGTTTCCGCAGGTGACGGCCGAGATCGCCGTGCCGCGCCAGCTCGACCAGGACGCGCTGCCCCGCCGGTGACGGCCGGGTTCCGGTGCGGTCGCGGTGGCCCAGCACCGACGAAGTCACCGCCGGCGGCGCGACCATCCAGCCGGCGCCGAGCGTGGGGGTGAGGATCTTGCTCGTGGTGCCCAGATGGACCACGACGTCGGGCGCGAGCGCGGCGAGCAGCGGCAGCGGGGCGACGTCGAACCGCAGTTCACCGTCGTAGTCGTCCTCGATGATGAGCATGTTCTCCGCGCGGGCCCGCTCGACGAGTTCGACGCGGCGGGCCGCGTTGAGGCGGCTTCCCATCGGGTACTGGTGCGCCGGCGAGCAGTAGACCCCGCGCACGCCGGGCGGGATCGCGTTGGTGCGCAGGCCCTCGCCGTCGACGGGGACGTCGACGACCTTCAGGCCCGCACTCAGGAACGCCTCCACCGCGCGCTGGTAACCGGGTTCCTCCACGGCGACGGTGTCCCCGGCGCGGAAGACGGCCCCGGCCAGTTCGAACACCGCGGCGGTGGTGCCGCCGGTCGCGAGCACGGAGTCGGTGCCGACCGCCAGTCCGCGGTGGCGCAACAGGTGTTCGGCGATCGCCGCGCGGTAGTCCGCCAGGCCGGCCCGGTGGGCGCGGGTCAGCGGGGGGCTGTCGGCGGCCGCGCGCCACGCCCGGCGCCAGGCGGCGCGGTCGATGCCCGCCGCCCACGGCGTGCCCGGAGTCAGGTCGAGAAGCTCGTCCGGCTCGGCGGCCTCCCCCGCGACAACCCGGTGGACGGGGCGGTCGCTGGGTGGTGAAGTGGTGACGTACGTGCCCGAGCCGTGGCGGCCGGTGATCCAGCCTTCGGCATGCAACTGCTCGTAAGCGGCCGAGGTCACGGTGCGGCTCACGCCCAGCCGCGCGGCCAGCGCACGGGTGGACGGCAAGCGGTCGCCGCCACGCAGGTGCCCGGTCGCCGCCGCGTCGCGCAGGGCGTCGGCGAGTTGTACCGCGAGCGGCGTGGCGGACTCGCGGTCGAGGGTGACGGGCAACGCGGTGGCAGGCTGAGACACGAGAAGTGGCCTTCTGTTTTGCTCGAAAGGTGGATCTACTAGACGTCCACTATACGCCGCATCCTGAAGGCATGAGCACACTCTCGCCGACCCCGCGCAGCACCTTGACCCGCAAGAAGGACCGGGCCGCCACCGATCGCGCGCACCTGTACGAAGTGCTCGACGAGGCGCTGATCTGCCATCTCGGGCTCGTGCTGAACGGCTCCCCCGTCGTGCTGCCCACCGGGTACGGCCGCGATGGCGACACGCTGTACTTCCACGGTTCGACCGGCGCGGGTAACCTGCGCGCGGCCGCGACCGGCATCGACGTGTGCGTCACCGTCACGCTGCTCGACGCGCTCGTGTACGCGCGCTCGCTCAACAACCACTCGATGAATTACCGCAGCGCGGTGGTCCACGGAACTGCGCGCGTGGTGACGGGCGCGGAGAAGACGCGCGGTCTGCGGGCGGTGACCGAGCACCTGACGCCGGGCTCGTGGGACCACGCGCGGGCGGTGAACGCGAAGGAACTCGCGGCGGTCACGGTGCTGGCGCTGGATCTGGCGGAGGCGTCGGTGAAGATCCGCTCGGGCGAGCCGGTCGAGGAGCCGGAGGATATGGACAGCCACGAGATCTGGGCCGGGGTGGTACCGGTCCAGACCACCTTCGGCGACCCGATCCCGGCCTCCTATCTGCCCACGGGCGCGACGATTCCGACCCATGTGCGGCGCGCGTAGTGACGTGAGGAGTTGCCGGTTCCTCCCTAGCATCACGGACATGAGAACCATCGAATTCGTGACCATCGAGGTCGCCGACACCGCGGTGGCCGTGGCCTTCTATGCCGACGCCTTCGAGGTGGGCAACAGGGTGCGTCTACGGGCATCGCAGGCGCCGGCGACCGGCTTCCGCGGGTTCACCATGTCACTCGTCGCGTCCCAGCCGGCCACCGTCAACCGTCTCATCGACAGCGCCCTCGATGCCGGCGCAACGGTGCTCAAGGCGGCGGCGAAGTCACTGTGGGGCTACGGCGGTGTCGTCCAGGCCCCGGACGGCACCATCTGGACGGTCGCGTCCTCGTCGAAGAAGGACACCGGTCCGGCCACCCGGCAGATCGACGCGCTCGTGCTCCAGCTGGGCGTCATGGATGTGGCCGCAAGCAAGCGTTTCTACGTCGACCACGGCCTCACCGTGGCGAAGAGCTACGGCGCCAAATACGTCGAACTCGACACCGGTCCGGTCAAGCTGACCCTCAACAAGCGCCGGGCCCTCGCCAAGACCGCTGGCGTTTCACCGGACGGCACCGGATCGCACCGGCTCCTGATCGCCAGCGAGGCAGCCGGCTTCATCGACCCGGACGGGTTCGCGTGGGAAGCACCGATGGACTGAGCCGCACGGTGCGCTGGTCGATTGTGGACAGCTCGGCCGCCGTGAAGAACCCGCGGAACAGCCAGGATTCCGGTGAAGTCTTCCTGGACGCCTCAGTCGAGAACCGGACCGCTGACCGGGTCCAGGTGGTAGGGCCGCATCACCCGGCCACCGCTGCGGTAGACGTGGACGCTGATCGCCGGGTCGAGGGCGTCGTTGCGCACCTGGTGCACGTACCCCGGCCCGAACACCCGTGACTGCCCGGCCGCCAACGGGTGCACCTCGGTCACCGCGCGGCGCGCGACGGTTTCGGTGAGCCGGCCACTGACGACGGTGAACGCGCCCGTGGAATGCCCGTGGTCGTGCAGGTCGGTGTGCTGGCCGGGCAGCCAGCCCATCAGCCACACCTCCTCGTCGTCACGAGTCTCGACGAACGCGGAGAACCGCTGGTCCGGGTCGTAACGCAGCAGGTGCCGCCAGCGGTCGCGGTCGGCGGCGAACTCGAGTGCGACCCGCACGGGGTGGCGCAGGACGGGCCTCTCGGCCACAGCAATGGTGTTGTCCGGAACGGCGAACATGGAAAAAGGTGTCCTTGTCGAAAAGGGTGGTTGTCGGCAGGCTGGGCTTGATCAGCGACAACAACAAGGACACAGCGCGGCGCCACGGCGGAAGTCCCGCCGGGTCATCAGGCCACGCGTCGTCATGGCGCCCACCCAACCAGCAGGCCTCGCGAGCGTCAACCCCATTTCACCCACTGGACGCTGCCCCCGGTCGCACATTGTCGAAAATGTGCGACCGGGTCAGGACCACTCGTGCTTCTGACGGCGTCCGAGGAGCTCGGCGCCGACCTGCCGCGGGTCCGCTCCCTCGTGGCACACGCGGTGCATCGCGTCCGTGATCGGCATGTCCACGCCGTGCACGCGCGAAAGTTCCCGGATCGACGTGCACGACATCACACCCTCGGCGACCTGACCACCGGCCGCGCGCTGCGCCTGCTCCAGCGTGTCCCCCCGGCCCAGCCGCTCGCCGAACGTGCGGTTGCGGGACAGCGGGGACGAACAGGTGGCCACGAGGTCGCCGACCCCGGCGAGCCCGGCGAACGTCAGCGGGTCGGCACCCAGCTTCGTGCCCAGCCGCGCTATCTCGGCCAGGCCACGGGTGATCAGGGTGGCCGTGGTGTTGGCGCCCAGACCCATGCCGGCCGCCATGCCGCAGCTGAGCGCGATGACGTTCTTCGCCGCGCCGCCGACCTCGCAGCCGATCACGTCGGTGTTGGTGTAGGGCCGGAAATAGGAGTTGAAGCTTGCCTGCTGGATCGCGATCGCGCGGTCGTGGTCGGCGCACGCGAGGACAGCGGCGGCCGGCTGCCCCTGTGCGATCTCCCGCGCCAGGTTCGGCCCCGACACCACCACGATCTCGTTCCCGGACACCCCGCTGATCTCGGCGATCACCTCGCTCATCCGCTTGAGCGTGCCGAGCTCGACGCCCTTGGCGAGACTGACCAGGATCGCGCCGGGCGGCAGCAGTTCGCGCCAGCCCGTCAGGTTCGCGCGCAGGCTCTGGCTCGGCACGGCCAGCACGACGGCCTCCGCGCCGGCCAGTGCCGCGGCCGGATCGTGGGTCGCGGTCAGGTTGGCGGGCAGCGTGATGTCCGGGAGGTAGTCACAGTTGGTGTGCCGCTCGCGGATCTCGCCGGCGACCGCCTCGCGCCGGGCCCACATGGTCACGTCGCGGCCGGCCTCGGCGAGCACCTTCGCGAACGCCGTGCCCCAGGATCCCGCGCCGAGCACAGTGATGCGCTGCACCATCGTCAGTCCGCCGCCCCCGGCTTGCGTGCCGGCGGCTCCTCCCCCCGCACCTCGGCGAGCAGGTCGGTCACCCGCTCCATGAGCAGGTCCGTCACCTCCCGCAGCAGCGCGCCCGTCTGTGGCTTGCCGCGGTAAGCGGACAGGTCGACCGGCTTGCCCACCGCGTGCGTGACGGTCTTGCGCGGCAGCAGCCGCAGCTTCTTGTGGTAGAAGTCCAGGATCTCCTGGGTGCCCCAGCGGGCCACCGGGATCACCGGAACGTCGTTCTCCAGCGCCAGCCGCGCCACCCCGGTGAAGGACTTCTTCGGCCAGCCCTCCGGGTCCTTGGTGATCGTGCCCTCCGGGTAGATCAGCACGAGCTTGCCGTCGTGCAGGGCCTGGTGGGCGGCGCGGAGGCTGTCCCCGGCCTGCACCGAGCCCCGGTAGACGGGGATACCGCCGGAGCCGAGAAAGATCTTGCCGAAGACGGGCGCCGTGGCGACGCTGTCCTTGGCGAGGAACCGTGGCACGCGCTTCTGCCGGTGGATGAACACCGCGTCGACGGCCGGGTCCATATGCGAGACGTGGTTCATCACCACCAGTGCCGGGCCCTCCCGCGGGATCCGTTCACCACCGGTGTCGGCCCGCTTGCCGAGCCAGCTCACGGGGTAGAACAGCACCGCGGCGGCTCCGACCCAGAATCCGCCCTTCTCGCGACCGGCCAAGGCTCCTCCTGCTGTGGTGTATACGGCTGCGAGCTGATCCTAGGTGCACGATTGCGCAAAGATGGGGGACGTGCCCCTACCCGTGGACCTGATCGTGCCGCTGAAGCCGCCCCGCGCCGGGAAGTCCCGCCTGCGCGGAGCCGTCGACGAGCGCCGCCACCCGGCCCTCGTGCTGGCCCTGGCCTGGGACACCGTGGCCGCGGCCACCGCGGCGGGGGTCCGGCGCGTGCTGGTGGTCGCCGCCGACCCGGCCGCTGTGTCGGCTTTGTACCGTCCCGGTGTCGAGATCGTCGGCGAGCGCGGCGCCGCCGACCTCAATTCGGCGCTGGAACAGGGCGAGGCGCTGCTGCGCGCGCGGGATCCGGACGCCGTCGTCGGCGCCATTCAGGCCGATCTGCCCGCCCTGCGCCCGGCGGAGCTCGCCGCCGCGCTCGCCGAGGCGGACGGACGGCGCGCGTTCACTGCGGACGCCGACGGCACCGGCACGACCCTGCTGCTCTCCGCCGCGGGCGGGCCGCTGGACCCGCGGTTCGGTCCCGGTTCGGCCGCGGCGCATGCCGGTTCCGGTGCGATCCCGCTGGAGCTGGCCGTGCCGAGCCTGCGCCGCGACGTGGACACACCCGCGGACCTGGTGGAGGCCTGCGAGCTCGGCGTGGGGGAACGCACCCGGGCGCTGCTGTGCGCGCGGGAGGTGGCGTGAACATCCGCCGACCGCTGGGCGAACTGCTGCGGGTGGTTCTCCGGAGCACGGGCGAACTGCTCGATCTCCCACGCGGAGTATCGGCACTCCGGCCGGAAGTAAGGAACAATGCGAGAGTGAGCAGCGACGAGACCCCCACCCCGGAAGCGACCCCACCGGCGTCCGGCGAGACCGCCGCGCCCACGAGATTCCGCGCGATACCGTCCGCGCCCCCGGCGGTGACGCCGTCCTCGGACGTCCCGCTCGCCTCGCTGCCCGACGACCGGTATTTCAACCGCGAGCTGTCGTGGCAGGACTTCAACGCCCGCGTGCTCGCCCTGGCGGAGGACGCCTCCCAGCCGCTGCTCGAGCGGGCCAAGTTCCTGGCCATCTTCGCGTCCAATTTGGACGAGTTCTACATGGTCCGGGTGGCCGGACTGAAGCGCCGCGACGAGACCGGCCTGCCGGTGCGCAGCGCCGACGGCCTGACCCCGCGCGAGCAGCTGGCCTACATCGCCAAGCGCAACCAGGACCTGGTCGAGCGGCACACCGCCGCGTTCGAGGAGCACGTGCGGCCGGAACTGGCCAAGCACGACATCCAGATCGTGTACTGGGCCGACCTGGAGGCGGCCGACCAGGCGCGCCTGTCGGACTACTTCACCGAGCAGATCTTCCCCGTGCTCACCCCGCTCGCTGTCGACCCCGCGCACCCGTTCCCCTATATCTCGGGGCTGTCGCTGAACCTGGCCGTCACGGTGCGGGACCCGGAGCTGGGCACCGAGCGGTTCGCCCGCGTCAAGGTGCCCAACAACGTGCCGCGCCTGATCCGGGTCGAGCCCCAGCGGGAGAGCCGGGTCGCCACGTTCCTGCCGCTGGAGGAACTCATCGCGGCGCACCTCGGTGAGTTGTTCACCGGCATGGAGGTCGCCGAGCACCATGTGTTCCGGGTGACCCGCAACGCCGACGTGGACGTGGACGAGGACCGCGACGAGGACCTGCTGCAGGCGCTGGAACGGGAACTGGCGCAGCGCCGCTTCGGCCCGCCGGTGCGGCTCGAGGTCGCCACCGACATGAGCGAGCACGTGCTCGACCTCCTCCTGCGCGAACTGGAGGTCGACCCGCACGACGTCGTCGAGGTGCCCGGCCTACTGGACCTCACGTGCCTGCACCAGCTCTCCAGTTTGGACCGCAAGGAACTGAAGGACCGCCCTTTCGTCCCGGCCACACACCCGGCGTTCGGTGAGCACGAAACGCCGAAGAGCGTCTTCGCCACCCTGCGCGAGGGCGACGTGCTGGTGCACCATCCCTACGACTCGTTCTCCACGAGCGTGCAGCGGTTCATCGAGCAGGCCGCCGGGGACAGCAAGGTGCTGGGCATCAAGCAGACCCTCTACCGCACGTCCGGTGACTCCCCCATCGTCAACGCCCTCATCGACGCCGCCGAAGCCGGCAAGCAGGTCGTGGCGCTCGTGGAGATCAAGGCCCGCTTCGACGAGGAGGCCAACATCACCTGGGCCCGCACGCTGGAGCGGGCCGGGGTGCACGTGGTCTACGGGCTGGTCGGGCTCAAGACCCACTGCAAGGTGGCGATGGTGGTGCGGCAGGAGGGCTCGACCATCCGGCGCTACTGCCACATCGGCACCGGCAACTACAACCCGAAGACAGCGCGGCTCTACGAGGACGTCGGGCTGCTGACCGCGGACCCGGACATCGGGGCGGACATCACCGACCTGTTCAACGTGCTGACGGGGTACTCGCGGCAGGACACCTACCGCAACATCCTGACCTCGCCCGCCGGAATCCGGCGCGGCATCCTGCGGCTCATCGACGAGGAGATCGAGCACCAGCACGCCGGCGCGGAGGCGCGTATCCGCATCAAGTGCAACTCGCTGGTCGACGAACAAATCATCGACGCCCTCTATCGGGCCTCTCGCGAAGGCGTTCCGGTGGATATCGTCGTGCGGGGTATTTGCGCGCTCAAACCCGGTGTGCCCGGACTGTCCGACAACATTTCCGTCCGGTCCATTCTCGGCCGGTTTCTGGAGCATTCCCGGGTCTTCCATTTCCGTGCGGGGGGCACTCACTGGATCGGCAGCGCGGACATGATGCACCGCAACCTCGACCGCCGGATCGAGGCGATGGTGCAGGTCAAGGACCCGAGGCTGAAGTCACAGCTGGACGAGATCATGGACTCGGCGCTCGACCCGGTCACCCGCTGCTGGGTGCTGAGCGACATCGGCGAATGGGAACCGTCTCCCGCGGACACGTCGCAGGTCCGCGACCACCAGACCGAGTTGTTGAGGAAGCACGGGGCCAACGGGTGAGTTCGGTTCGTGTCCGCGCCGCTGGTGCGGTGTTGTGGCGCAGGGGGCCCGGCGGGGCCGAGGTGGCAGTGGTACACCGGCCGCGCTACGACGACTGGTCCCTGCCCAAGGGAAAGCTCGACAGCGGGGAAACCGTCCCGGCCGCGGCGGTACGGGAGATCGCCGAGGAGACCGGGTTCCGGGCGAAGCTCGGCCGGCATCTGATGACGGTGCGATATCCGGTCGCCGCCGGCCCGAAGAGCGTGGACTACTACAGCGCATCAGCCGTTTCGGGCGACTTCTCGCCCAACGAGGAGGTCGACGAACTCCGCTGGCTCTCGCCCGCCGCCGCGGCCGGGCTGCTGTCCTACGACGGTGACCGGTCGGTGCTCCGAGAGTTCACCGCACTGCCGGCGGGGCTGTCGACCCTGTTGCTCGTCCGGCACGCCAAGGCCGGGAAGCGCGACGACTGGCAGGGTGACGACGACCTGCGGCCGCTGTCGCCGAGCGGTATGCGCCAGGCGGCGGCGCTGCGGGCGCTGCTGCCACTGTTCGGACCGGACAGGGTCATCGCCGCACCGAGGCTGCGGTGCGAGCAGACCGTGCGCGGCCTCGCGGACGACATCGCGGTGACGGTGGAACACGAGGACCTCGTGGCGGAGGAGGACTACTGGGATGATCGCGCCGCGGGGTTCGCGAAGCTGCTGACGATCGTGTCCGCGGGCGGGACGCCGGTCGTGTGCAGCCAGGGTGGCGTCATCCCGGATCTGGTGGCCGCGCTGGCCGACCGCGACGGCGTCCGGCTCCCGGTCGACGAGGACGAGACGGTGCCGAGCAAGAAGGGCTCGTTGTGGGTGCTGTCGTTCCGGGCGGCGCCGGGCAACGGTGGTCCACAACTCGTCGCGGCCGACTACCTTCCCACCGCGCTACCGACGCCCGCCACGAGCCACACCTGAGTCCGCCGCCGCGGTTGGTCGCCCGTCGCAGGCGATCGCGACCGGGGGCCGGCGACGTGATCCAGAAGAAGGGACTCCGGCTATTCGGGGTCATGGCCCCGGAATGCGGCAGGGCCCCCGCGGGCTGTCGCGGGGG